>JAEIGA010000233.1_pt1 | contig 78380 bp, 71 predicted proteins | sample 9270691 | NCBI WGS metagenome assembly JAEIGA01 (sample SAMN17057246, study PRJNA624740) | gut metagenome | biome: biome; isolation source: fecal sample | host: Bos grunniens | place: China: Xizang | collected 2019 | reverse complement strand
GTTGCCACCACCGTTGCCACCCTCGCCTGCAACATGTGAGATATATGTTGCATTCTTCATCTGAGGAGAGCCATTGTATGATGTGCGTGTACCATAAACAGTGATTGTATCGCCCTGCTTCAAACCAGCTGCTGCAAACTGTTTCTGTGGTTCACCGTCAGGAGTAAGAAGACCGTAAACATAAACAGTACCAGTAGCATCAGTGATATCGAAGTTACCGTATGATGTGTTAACAACACGAGTGATCTCACCAGTAAGCTTGTAAACTGTTGAATCCTCAGCAGCAGCCAAGAACTCTGCAGCAGTAGCCTCTACCATCTCTGGCAACTCTGGCTCAACGACCTGAATGTTGTCAAGGTCGATCTCATAACCACCGTTACCAATGAAGAACTTCAAGTCGTCAATACGCAATACTGAAGGAACCTTTGCAACAAACTTAATGTATAGCTTATCTGTAGCAGCAGCAAGAGTAAAGTCGGCGGTTGCAACGTTATACTTACCCTCTACCAAATCAGCGATTGCATACTCAACAGGAGCCCACTTCTCGCCATCCTTAGAGATATAAAGAAGGAAATCTGTGTACTTGAATGAGCTGTCGCCGTCGCTACCAGCATACTTCTGCAAACCGAAAGACATCTTATAGTTCTTCTCATCTGCACTCAATGGAGCGATGTTGTTAACTACGAAATAGCCACCGTCACCGAAGAATATATTGTTAGAACCTGAACCAGCGTAGTTAGAGTAGTTTGACTGATTAGATTGCTGGTTGGCACGTACCGACACCTTAGAACCAGTGTAAGTTACGTTAGCAGCAGCATCACCCTCAGCGTTAGCAAACTCAGGGAACTGGTCGATGTAAGGCCAAGAAGAGCCTGAAGAACCATAGGTCTTAGTTGCCTCCTTGCCGTCGAAGTTATCGCTGTAGATCAACTCCTCGGTTACGGGAGCATCAGTTGAAGCAGACTGTACAACCTTAATCTTCTTAGTCTCCCAGTTACCATAGGTCTTGTGCAAAGCAATAACCTTAATTGTAGCCTCGCGAACATTACCAGAATCGTTAGTTGATACTGCTACCTGGATTGTTGCGTTACCATTGCCACGCTCAGGGGTAACAGTAATCCAATCTACATCCTCAGTGTCAATCTTCCAATCTGCATTAGAAGTAATCTCGACACTCTGCTCGCCCTCCTCCATTGCGAAGTTAAGCGACTTGGTTGAGACATCCACCGTAGGATCTCCAACCTCGACATTCTCCTGCTCACAAGCAACGAATCCAAGGGCTGAGCCGAGGATCATTGCAAAGGCAAAGAATGACTTGAAAAGCTTGTTTGTCATAATTTGTTTAGTTAAGTTAAAAATAAGTTAAGTTATAAATATCACATCGTCTCCCACATATCTCTTATACAGAGATATGATAGCGAGCAAAGTTACGACGAAATTTTATAACAAAAAAATTTTCTACCCAATTTTGGTGCTAAACTTGTGGTAATATATAGCAATTAGTGGTAGTTTTGACCAAATGCCGAATAAACGATCTATAATTTGCTCGAGGTTTGTAATATTGGAAGCAAAATTGTATCTTTGCCAAAATAATTTGTGTATGGGAGTAGATAGAAACCTACGAAACATCGAGAGCGACAAGGAGTTCGAGGGACGCATACGTCCACAACAACTGCACAACTTTGCTGGTCAAGAGAAGATTGTCGCCAACCTCAAGATATTTATCAAGGCAGCACTTATGCGTGGCGACTCGCTCGACCACACTCTTCTTCATGGCCCTCCAGGTCTTGGTAAGACGACGCTGGCAAATATTATCGCAAATGAGATGGGTGCTCAACTAAAGGTGACATCGGGCCCTGTGCTCGATAAGCCGGGCGACCTTGCGGGATTGCTTACAAACCTCAATCCTGGCGACGTGCTCTTTATCGATGAGATTCACCGTCTGAGCCCAATTGTCGAGGAGTATCTCTACTCAGCAATGGAGGATTATAAAATCGACATCGTATTGGATAAGGGCCCCGCAGCACGCTCAATTCAAATTGAACTGGCTCCATTTACACTTGTTGGAGCAACGACGAGAAGTGGTCTGCTCACTGCCCCACTGCGTGCACGTTTTGGCATTACCTGTCACCTCGAGTACTACGATGCAGATGTCCTTGCTGGCATCGTAAAGCGTTCAGCGTCAATACTTGATATTTCGATTGATGATGATGCGGCACTCGAGATTGCTCTACGCTCACGAGGTACTCCACGTATTGCAAATGCTCTGCTTCGACGCGTTCGCGACTTCGCTATGGTCGAGGGTGAAGGACATATCGATATCGAGATTACACGCATTGCACTCTCGGCACTCAACATCGACTCGAGAGGTCTCGACCAGATGGATAATAAGATTTTGGCAACTATCATCGACAAGTTTAACGGTGGCCCTGTGGGTCTTAACACCATTGCCACAGCTGTGAGCGAGGAGGCTGGAACTATCGAGGAGGTCTACGAACCATTTCTTATAAAGGAGGGTTATTTGAAACGTACTCCTCGAGGTCGCGAGGCTACAGAACTAGCCTACCGCCATCTTGGCTATGCATATAGTCGAAGCGACACTCCCGAACTCTTCTAAGTAGTTGACATATTGACAATAAAAATACCGATGCCCGTGATGAGCATCGGTATTTTTGTATAGGCTACGCAGAGCCTTTCTACACGATTGATTAGATAGCGTTTGAGATAAGGAATGTTGCAGCAACACCCAAGATAGCGTAAAGCTCAGGGAACGCAGCAAGGATCAAAGTCTTACCCATAACGTCGTTGCCGTTACCGATAGCAGCGATACCGTTAGCACAAACCTTAGACTGCATAACTGCAGATGACAAACATACGATAGCCATCAAGAGACCTGCACCAAACACACCTACTGCTGTGAGCATTGACATATCTGCAACGATCTTTGAAGCAACCATAAAGTAGCCTACGAAACCGTAGAGACCCTGTGAGCCTGGGAGAGCTGAGAGGATCATATAGCTACCGAAGGCACCACCATTCTTCTTCAAAGCACCTACTGCTGCCATACCGCAACGTGCAGTACCTACTGCTGAAGCCAAACCAGATACACCGACCATAAGGACAACGCCTACATAGGCCAAAATTAATGCTGAACTCATAATTGTTTAAATGTTTTTAAGTTGTTAATTATTATTTGTCAATTATTTCATTTTTCGAACAGGGTTGAAGGTACGCTGACCCATCTCAAAACCTGCGTTCTTATAAAACTCCACAAAGGTCAATCGCATAGGGTGTACGAACGACGAAATTGCAGACATAAAGAGGTTGATACCGTGACCAATGATAAGGATGGCAGAGGCTGCAACAATCTGAAGTGCAACAACATACCAAGCAGAACCATCGATGCCAGCATCGAGACCTGAAAGACCCATAGCCAACGAGTTGAAAACCTGTGCCAACACACCACCAGACAAACCGATGGCGAACAATCGGATGTAGCTCAACACATCACTAAGCAAGCCAGTGATATTGTTGTAGGCATCCCACAAGCCAGAACCGAGGTTTATGAGAGGGTTACGCTTAACGTTGTTCAATAGCAACATCAACACGGCTCCTACGCCCATACAGCCGTAAAATACTGGTGATGAAGCATCGAAGCCAGGGATAGCCAAGTCGAACATTGGCAAGCCAATAGCCAGCGATCCCGAGAGTAGGATGATGAACCATCCGAGAAGACCAAATGTCGACGTGAAGCCGAATAGCTTAGCCTTCATCACGATGTTAATAGCCATACCCACAAGGATCTGGAATACACCGATAGCCAACGAGATCGAGAAGAAGTCATTCTGGAAATCGAGGAATGGTGTAGGCTCACCAGGACCGTAGCCAAGCATCTCTGAGATAGAGAGGCCGAAGAAAGAGTTGGCATAAGCACCAAAGAGCACTGTGGCTGAAGCACAGACAATCGAGAGCCAAGCAGCCTGTCGCATACTCTTGCCACCCTTCTTCAAGAGAGCAAGACCCACCATAAGCAACACAAGACCGTAGCCAGCGTCGCACAAGCAGATAGCGAAGAACAACATATAGAATGGTCCAAAGATCGCAGTAAGATCAAACGTACCATACTTTGGCAAAGCGTACATCGAACCGATAAGCTCGAAGAGGCTTGCAAACTTGTTATTTTTAAGCTTCACAGGGGCCTCGTCATCAATATTTGCGTCGCGACGCAAGTAGATGAGGTTTGGCTGTGCCTTGAGAAGTGCATCCACACGCTCGGCAGTCTCGGCTTCTGCCCAACCCTCCATAACGAGGAGCTGGCCGTCGGCCTCACGCTGAGCCATAGCACTAACCTGAAGACCCTGCAACTGCTCCTTGAACTCTGCTAAGCGATCCTCGATAGCCGAGAGCGATAGTGCTGCACGCGAGAAGCTATTGTCAAGCATTTTGTTTGCCGCATACTGCTCTGCAATAAGTTTGAGAGTGTCGTTGTAATCTGCATCAGGGAGGTGTACCTCCTGACCATCTACAGCGATAACTGCATCCTTCGAAGCAACAACTGCGAAGTATACAAGAGACTGAGTCTGACCAATTTCCACAATGGTTATACCCTCCTCTGCTTGCTCCTTTAGGGCTTCATAGTTTGCGTGCTGGGCAGTAAAGAAGCGGAGTGTTACACCAGCATCTGCTAGACGCTTGATATCCTCGCGTGAGAAGTTACCCCAAGGCTCAATATCTTGAGCCTGCTTCTCGAGCTGAGCAATCTTCGCAAGAATCTCTGCACGTCGCTCCTGAGCCTTGACGTATGCCTCGAAAGCCTCATCGCCCGAAGCATAAGGCTCGACAGACGAAACGAAGTTCTCCGAAGATTTGAATGCTGTCAAGTTCTCGATAGCCTTATTATAGGCATCGATCTTTACCAAGCACTTGCGGTCAGCATCTGAAGGCTCCCATCCAGTGGTTGTGATATCAACAAGACCCACCTCACGAAGCTCGTTGATGAAGTTCTCCTGCTCGCCAACGTGAAGAACGATGTCGTAGCGTATCATTTTACTAATCATACGTTAGGCCCCTCCATAGCCGCGGCTTGTGCCTGTCTTGTTTTTACAATCTTCTGTGCTGACTTACTGAGGTTCTCCTCGTCCTCCATAAATCGCTTAATCTTACGTATGGCATCCTCATAGCCAGGTATCTGCACCTTTTCGTAGAGGTTTACCTTCTGAGTAGTTTTGCGTCTTGCATAGTCCAAGCTCGCCTCACGCTGGTTGTAGACCTCGAATTCGATACCCAAACGCGACATACGCTTGAGTACTCGAATACCCTCGGCATACCACACCGGTGCCGAGAATAGATCATAGGCCTTCTCGCTGTAGACGATATCTTTTAACAATGGTATACGCACGCCCGCAATCTTATGTGACGAAAGCTCGACATCGACGATGCGGATTAGATCACAATCAAACTCTCCCCACAGCTGTACCATATAGTCGTACTGAGCCTTGAGCTCATCCAACTCCTGGAGGTAAGCGAGTTTAGAGTCCTTCGCACGTTTAACCTCCGAACGTAATGCACTCTCCTTACTCTTGATCGTAGGCAAGGCATTCTTTCGGATTTTGAGCTGTTTGTTCAGCTCACCGAGCGAGGTCTTATTATACTGAAATTTGATTGCCATATAACTAAATTATTCTTTCCAATACTTCTCTGTAAGCTCCTGCTTGATGCTAACCTCATTGCGTGAGAAATACTTAGCAAAGAGAGTCCAAGCGGTGTCGAGCATCTGCTCAATCTCGATGTTAACATCGATTGAGAGCAACTTCTCAGAGTAGTCGTGAGCAAACTTAAGTGTACGCTCGTCGTAGTCAGAGAGATCAAAACCATTCTCAAGCTTAGTCTTAGCGTTGGCTGCATCGGCATAGAGACGTACGCAGGCATTCATAACCTGTGGGTGATCCTCACGAGTCTTCTTACCAATCACAAGCTGCTTAAGACGTGACAATGAACGGAATGGGTCGACGATAACCTTACCAGTGTCGGTATCGTTACGCAAGAACAACTGACCCTCGGTGATATAACCGGTGTTATCAGGAATAGCGTGGGTGATATCGCCACCAGAGAGTGTAGTCACAGCGATGATAGTGATTGAACCACCGTTTGGCAACTGAACAGCCTTCTCGTAGATCTTAGCAAGGTCCGAGTAGAGTGAACCTGGCATAGAGTCCTTAGAAGGAATCTGATCCATACGGTTAGATACGATAGCGAGTGCATCGGCATAGAGGGTCATATCGGTAAGCAACACCAGAACCTTCTCGCCCTTATCCACTGCGAAATACTCAGCAGCAGTAAGTGCCATATCTGGAACGAGGAGTCGCTCCACTGGAGGGTTATCAGTAGTGTTTACAAACGACACGATACGGTCCAACGCACCTGCATTCTCGAAGACCTGCTTGAAGTACAAGAAGTCATCGTTGGTAAGACCCATACCACCCAAGATAATCTTGTCAGCCTTAGCACGGAGGGCTACGTTAGCCATCACGGCGTTGTAGGGCTGATCAGGATCGGCAAAGAATGGGATCTTCTGACCAGACACGATCGCGTTGTTAAGGTCGATACCTGCTATACCTGTAGCGATCAACTCCGATGGTTGCAAACGACGGAATGGGTTCACAGTAGGACCGCCAATCTCGCGTGCCTCACCCTCGATCTGCTCACCACCCTCGAGTGGCTCGCCATAGGCGTTGAAGAAGCGACCTGCCAAGGCGTCAGAGACACGCAATACAGGTGGCTCGCCGTGGAATACAACCTCAGAGTCGGTTGCAAGACCCTCAGTACCAGCGAAGACCTGAAGTGTCACCTTGTCGCCCATAATCTTTACCACCTGAGCCAATCGACCACCTACGGTAGCAAGCTCGTCGTTACCAACGCCCGTTGCACGAAGCGTGATGGTAGCCTTGGTGATATTATCAATCTTAGTATATACTTTCTGAAATGCTCTTGTTGTCATAACTTGTTCTCCTTATTTTGCAAGTTTTTCGTTTACCAAGCCCTCGATCTTCTCCTTGAATGAGAAGAACTGCTCTGACTGCCACTCCGAGTAGTTCATCTGACGGAAGAGGTAGATGAGCTCCTTGAAGAACTTCTGACACGCCTCAAAGTCGGCCAAGTTGAACGACTTACGGCAGATGTCTAATACCATATTATACATAAGCTTCTGACGCTCGATAGGACAGTTAGCATCGATATCATCGAATGCATCCTGCTGCAAAATCACAGAGTCGAGCAACTCGCTCTTCCAGAAGCGTACGTGGTACTCAACAGGTACACCATCATCACCCAGGATGTTGATCTGGTCGTTAGCCTCTTTACCACGCTGAACAATGGTCTTACCCTCGTAGACTGAGTCAACCCAGTTGTTCTCAATCTTCTCGTCGAGATACTCGCGAACCTCAGGATACTCCAAATACTTAGAATATGAGTCGAGTGGATCGATAGCTGGGTAACGCTTAGAGTCGGCACGGCTTTGCGACAAAGCGTAGAAGCAACGAGCAGCCTTCTTAGTAGATTCGGTAACAGGCTCCTTGAGGTTACCACCCGCAGGCGATACAGTACCAAGGAATGTTACAGAACCAGTAGCACCATTGTTCAACTTCACGAGGCCAGCACGAGCGTAGAAGTTAGAGATAACTGCTGAGAGGTCCATAGGGAAGGCATCCTGACCAGGAAGCTCCTCCAAACGGTTAGACATCTCACGCAATGCCTGAGCCCAACGTGATGTAGAGTCGGCCATTACCAAAACCTTCAAGCCCATCGAGCGGTAGTACTCACCGATAGTCATACCTGTATAAACAGATGCCTCACGAGCAGCAACAGGCATATTCGAAGTGTTACAGATGATGATTGTACGCTCCATAAGCTTGTGGCCAGTACGTGGGTCAACCAACTCTGGGAACTCAGCAAAGATCTCAACAACCTCATTGGCACGCTCACCACAAGCTACGATGATGATAACATCGGCTTCGGCCTGCTTAGAGATAGCGTGCTGAAGCACAGTCTTACCAGCACCGAATGGACCAGGGATAAAGCCTGTACCACCCTCAGCCAATGGGTTGAATGTGTCGATGGCACGAACACCTGTCTCCATCACGCGAGATGGACGTGGCTTCTCAGTAAAGCAGCGGATAGCCTGCTTAACTGGCCATTTCTGAACCATTGTGATGTTGTACTCGTTGCCATCAGCATCAGCAACAACGGCGATAGTGTCAGTAACCTTGTAGCTACCAACAGCCACAACACTCTTAACAGTGTAGTTGCCCTGCATAATGAAAGGTACCATAATCTTATGCATTACCCACTGCTCCTTAACCTCGCCAAGCCAATCACCAGCCGACACCTTGTCGCCAACCTTTGCAAGAGGCTTGAAATCCCATTTAGCATTGAAGTCGATTGGGTCTGTGATAGAACCACGGTTGATGAACAAGCCGTCCATCTTCTCCAAATCGTTCTGAAGACCGTCGTAGTTACGTGACAAGAGACCCGGAGCAAGTGTAGCCTCGAGCATATGGCCCTCGAACTCCACCTTGTCGCCAATCTTCAAACCACGTGTGCTATCGTAAACCTGCACATAGGCCTCATCGCCTATGACCTTGATGACCTCAGCCATCATACGGGTGTCACCGCAATATACGTGGCATATCTCATTCTGTGACACCGCACCGTCAACCTTGGCGATAACGATGTTAGAGATAATACCGTTTACACGTCCTAATGTTTTCATTCGTCTATTCTAATTTATTGTTTTTCACAAGATTCTTGGCATCAAGATCATTCATCAAACGATCGAGCATCTCACGACCAGTCTCTGGCGAGAGAAGCATCCAGCGAGCAACGATATTAACCCTGACAAGATATGAGAGGATAAAGTTGATGTTGAAGAAGTCGAAGACAGCAATCTCCCAAGCGTATGTCTCACGAATCTTATCGATCTTACGCTCCTTCTCGACAATGTTCTTCTCGTCGCTAACAGCCGAGATAACAGAGTCGATATACTGCAATTCACCACGCAAGCCAAAGTCTGCGGCTGAAGAGTGCTTGAGCTGCTCAACAACATCACCACCACCAACGACAACATCTGCAACTGTGCGTCCTGCCTCACGAGCAGCCAACGCAGCAGCGATGTTGCGAAGGTTACGATCAAACTCACCCCACGCCTTCAAGAACTGGCACTTAGAAGCAGCCAAATCCTTGTAGTAGGCATCGAACAAAGCACGCTCGAAGCTATCGGTGATAACCTGCTCCTCGTCACGATCCTCGTCGTCAGCCTCGTTGAAATACTTGACAACCTTGGCTACATTGGCAGGCAAAGCGTCGTAGTTGCGTGATGCGAACATTTCGTCAATCTCATCGGCAGAGAGATTACCCAAAGCGTTGTGACGCTCACGTTGTGCACGGCGTGCGATGATATTTTCGCAATCGTAGTAGGCGTAAAGAAGCTTTACGGCCGCACGATCACTCTTCGACAATTCGGCAAGAATCTCATCAACGATCTCGCGAACATCGAAGCCCTTGGTGTCCGAGTCGAGCGTCCACTCACGCAGACCGGCAACCAAATAGTAATACTCCGTAGAGAACATAGCTTACTTATAAAGCAAGTTAGCAACCTTCTCTCTCAGATACTCCTTAAGAAGAGCATCGAAACTCTCATCGGTGAACGAGATGTAGTAGCCACCAGCCTTCTCGCCAACCTTGAAGCCAGCCTTAACCTCCTTAGAGTAGCCAATCTCGACACCAGCCTTAAGAAGCTCGGCAGCACTCTTCTGCATTGCAGCATCGAGCTCAGCACGCTTCTCCTCAGAGAGCAAAGCCTTGAGTGATACCTCAGCAGTTGAAGCATTCCAGTTGTTGGCAACAGCCAAGAGCATGTCCTTAATAAATGTAGCGTCGATAGATGCAGTCTTAACTGCAGCACCAGTAGACTTGAGGATGATAGCATCAGTAATCTCCGATTTAATCTTTGAGAGAGCCTGACGACCAGCCAATGTGATCTCGGTCATAGCGTTCTTAGCGATGTCATCAGCACGATCCTGTGCAGCCTTGGCAATAGCATCAGCCTCGGCCTGGGCATCTGCAAGAATCTTTGCTGCCTGCTCCTTAGCCTCGGCAACAAGACGCTCAGCCTCAGAACGACCCTTCTCCAAGCCGTCGTTGTAGAGCTTTTGTGTTAGCTCCTGAAGTTTGTTGTTCTCCATAGTTAAAAAATGTTTTTAGTTTTATATCGTAATATTTCTTTGTCTCTGTCTGCTTTGAGCACTCTCTACGCCCGCATCTTTGCACGTATACATAACACGCACGCGGAATCACAGCTCCAAAAATTCTCACAAATGTATATTTATTTTTTGAATAATCAAACATTTTAACCATAAAATATTCCATTTTTATCCATTTGACACATCTAATAGCCAGAGGTGTTGACTATCTCAAATTTAATTCTTATCTTTGCCTTACATATGAAACAGCAAACTAACAACAGACGAATAGTTGTGACACTCGATGCGGGTGGTACCAACTTTGTATTTGGAGCTATGTGCGACGGCAAGCCCTTTGGCGAGAGCCTCACACTACCCTCCTCTGCCCACGATTTGGACCTATGTCTTGGAACTCTTGTTCGTGGCTTTGAGCAAATCATCGAGTCGCTGCCCGAGGCACCTGTAGCTATCAGCTTTGCCTTCCCTGGCCCTGCTGACTATCGCAATGGTGTGATTGGCGGCTTTCTGCCCAACTTCCCATCGTTTCGCGACGGTGTAGCTCTTGGCCCTATGCTTGAAAATCGCTTTGGAATACCAGTGTTCATCAACAACGACGCCGACCTCTTTACCTATGGCGAGGCGATGGGTGGAGCACTTCCTCGCATCAACCGCAAACTCGAGGAGGCTGGATCGCAGAAGCGTTATCGCAATATGCTGGGATTCACATTCGGAACTGGTTTTGGCTTTGGTTTCGTGATGGATGGTAAGCTCAATTTGGGTGATAACTCGTGCGTTGAGACTTTCTGCCTCAAACATCGCGACCACTCGGAGTATATTGTGGAGGATGGCGTAGCTATTCGTGCCGTTAAACGCGTCTATCGTGAGCTTTCAGGCGATGATCGTGAACTTGAACCAAAGGATATATTTGATATAGCTGAGGGTGCTACTGAGGGTAATAGCGTGGCTGCTAAGGAGGCCTTTGCAACGCTTGGTCGCGTGGCAGGCGACGCTATGGCAACAGCTGTGACACTTATGGATGGTATAATTGTGATTGGTGGTGGTTTATCAGCAGCGTCGAAGTACTTTATGCCAGCACTCCTTGATGAGATGCGTTCGAAGATTCGAACTATGTCGGGCGACGAGCTTCATAGAGTGCAAATGAATGTCTACAATCTCGATGACGAGACTGAGTTTAAGAAGTTTGCAAGCGGCAACTCAACAAAAATAAAGGTGTACGGAACAGACTTGGAGGTTGTCTACGACCCAGAGAAGCGAGTAGGCATCACAATCTCAGATATCGGTGCAAGTAACGCCGTGTCGCTCGGTGCCTACCTCTACGCCATCGACAATATTTAGACGCGAGAAAGCAGATTATATTATAGGCTCCATCTTTGAGGCAATACGAATTGTTATCGAGGACAGGAGCCTATGATTTTTTATTGATGCGAAAGACGATATTCCCATAATATCGGCAGTAAACACCTCATCGACAATCTCGAGGGCAGACTCCGGAATATCACGCACCAAAAGCTTATGACCCGCAGCCTTGATAGCTCGTTCCATAACACAGAACTCTACGCTATCGTAACGCTTGGGGGTAAACCAGCACTGCTTATAATAGACGAATATCGGCTGCCAAGGACGGCTAAGAAGGTAGCCCTCGCTATTTACCCATATTGCACGCTGACCTCCTAAGTGGTGAACTGCACAATCGACCATCTTATCAAGTGCAACACTTGCTTGAGTCTCAGCCTCGAACATAGGTTGTGCCATTGTATATGCAACACCCACCTCTCGCTTTGCACGCATATAGCCACCGCAGCCAAACGTTGGCTTCTCAACCTCAAATGAGAGGCTTGCCGAGGCATCGAGACGCATAACAACGGGAACACTGAGTGAGCCACCCACACGCGAGTGCTCGATAAGTTTGCCAATGATGCGTTGTGCATCCTTGACACTGCATAGCGAGGCAAAACCAAAGAGCTCCTCAGAGGCACGTCGAAGAACTTCGATATGCTGGTCGAGGTTATAGGCCACACCCCCAAATGTATGGATACGTTGCTGGACAAATGGAGCATCATTTCGCAGCTTCTCAGCCGCGAAAACCTCACCATCTAACCAAGCTAACAGCCTCATACTAAACCTCTGAGAATATTTTTAACAACAACTCTTTGAGTAGCTCGCCACCATCGAGGCCTCCACTATTGACACCCTTGCTCTTAGCATCGTACTTACGCAAGTGGCCAAGCACAGCAAAGACACGGCTATTAGCCCAACGTGGTGCATTGGTCTTAAGCTCCTTGAGAGCAAATGGGTTGTTGATACCAATGATCGACATAAGTTCGCCATCGGTAGGCACGGGCTTGCCCTGACGACGCGAGAGCCACTGAAGGTAGTTGTATATAAACAATTGACGGAACTGACTAAACATCATAGTGATAGTCAGCGTTATAGGATGACTCTTTTGATTGTGTGCAAAGTGTTCAGCGATGTTCATAGCACGAGCCACATCTCGTTTTAGAATAGCATCGTTTAGCTCAAAGAGGTTAAAATCTTTCGAGACGCCGATATACTGCTCAATATGTGTATCGTTAATTAACCTATCACTCTCAGCAAGCGAAACGACAAGTTTATCAATCTCACGAGCAATACGCGAAAGATCCATACCGACATACTCCTTGAGCATAGCCATAGCCTTAGGTGAGATTGTAAGGTTGCGAGAGGCAACATAAGAGGATATCCACGAATCGACCTCATACTCACGAGGATGCACAGACTCAAAGACGACACCATTCTTAACGCAACTCTTGTAGAGTGACTGTCGCTTATCAAGACCTCTACCCTGCTCCTTGTTTTTGTAGCAGACAATCAATATGGTACTACTTTGTGGCGAGGTGGTGTAGTGTGACAGAGCCTCGAGCTTGGACATCTGCTGGGCCTCACGAACGATGACAACCTGATATGACCCCATCATCGGGAGCTGACGACAGAGGTTGACAACAGCACCAGCATCGGTATCAAGTCCATAGACAACAACTTGATTAAAAGCACGCTCCGCCTCTGACAAAATGGTGTTGGCGAGAGCTTCGGAGAGGGCATCAATGAAGAAACTCTCGTCGCCCATAAGTAGGTAGATAGGCTGAAAGCGACGAGCCTTAATGTCGGCCATCATCGCATTATACTGTGCAACGCAGTCATTGAATTTCACCACTTTAGCCATAACAACAAAAAAAATATTAGATGTTATCCTGAACGATTCGAAGCACTCGCTCGGTATGCTTCGTGACGCAGAATCTGTCGTCCAACCTGCGACCTACAACCCACACTATATCATCGCCTGAGAGCAGCACAAACTGCCTACTCTTCTCGGCAAGCGACACCTTCTTATCGATTAGGTAGTCGCTGAGCTTCTTGCGACCACTCATACCAAATGGCACAAACCAATCACCCTCTCTCCAACGACGAAGATGCAATGGGTATTTGAGCTTGTCGGCATCGATGATCGCCACGTGTTCGCCCTGGTTGAGCGAGTCGATGTAGTCGATATCAAGATGCTGATAGTAGAGCACAGAGCCACCAACATACGAACGAAGAGTGTTACGCTCGACAACGACCTCGCAATCGTCGTCCAATGTTATTGGTGAGACAACAATATTGCCACGATCAACGACGGCAACCCACTCGCGAGAGTAGAACCTGCGACCAGTAGAGCCACTATCAATAGCGTGTAGGAGAGCATCGACAACATCACCCTTAAAGCCATACTCCGAGCTAAGAATCTCATACACCACAAAATTTCGCGGCAACGACTCGTGGATATTACCAACCTTAATTGTGTGAATATCACCATCGTGATGAATCACATCTCGCTTGATGATACTCATTGCCGACGAGATAAAGTCTTGGGCTTGGCTCAGACGCGAGATATTACGACGCATAATGGTCGTGAACTGCGGCGTAATCTCCTTGAGCATTGGCACAAGACCGATACGCACCTTGTTACGCAGATACTTCGTAGAGCGATTCGACGAATCCTCGCGGAATGGGATGCGGTGGGCAACAGCATAGTCGTGAATCTCCTTGCGGTTAGTGAACATCAGAGGACGCACAATGCGACCAACGTGGTTGGTGATGCCTGTGAGACCACGAAGACCTGTGCCTCGCAACATATTAATAAAGAATGTCTCGATTGAGTCATTTATGTGGTGAGCGATAGCTATTACGGTATAGCCATATTCATCGCAGAGCTCACGAAACCAGGCATAACGCAGACGACGGGCAGCCATCTCCATAGACTCGCCCGTACGCTCCATCTCTCCCACGGTATCGAAACGCTTATTAAAGAATTCGACACCAAGACGCTGTGCTTCGTGTTCAACAAGCACCTCATCCTCCTCGCTCTCCTTGCCACGCAACTGAAAGTTGCAGTGTGCAACACCGAAATTATAGCCTGCAGCTGCAGTGAGTGACATCAAGACCATTGAGTCGACACCACCAGAGACCGTGAGAAGAATCTTATCTTCGTGGGTAAAAAGCTCGTTGTCGGCAACATACTTCTCGAACTCGTCGAGCAAAAAATATCCCTCTTTCACTTTATTACAAAACATTTACCTCGGGCGAAATCTCGACACCGAAATTCTCTTTAACCTTGCTACAGACGTAGTGAGCAAGACGCATAACATCGCTACCCGTAGCACCACCGTGGTTGACAAGAACGAGTGCTTGACGGTCGTGAACACCCACAGAACCATCACGATAGCCCTTCAGACCCGAACGGTCGATGAGCCAGCCTGCAGCAAGTTTGAGTTTGCTATCATCGCCTGGAATGGCATAGTGTGGCATATCTGGATAACGACTTATCAAAGCCTCTGCCACATCTCTCTCAACGATAGGATTTTTGAAGAAGCTACCAGCATTACCCAATACTTTTGGATCTGGAAGCTTGCGTGATCGGATAGAGCAGATTGCATCGCGGATGTTGCGAAGCGTAGCACCGCCACGATTTTCAACCTCCGATATCACATCGCCATAGCCAAGATTTGGTCGTGGCGAGCGATAGAGCCTGAACTCAACAGCAAGGATTATAACGTGTCCCTTGAGCTCCTGCTTAAATATGCTCTCGCGATAGGCGAACTTGCACTCTGAATTGGCAAGTCTTACTATATCTAATGTTCTTGTATCTAAATACTCAACTACTGTTATCGCATCCTTTGCTTCAGCTCCGTAGGCACCAATATTCTGGACTGGTGCAGCACCCACCGAACTGGGGATGGCCGAGAGATTCTCGATACCCCACAAACCCTCGTTGACACTCCACTCAACAAGTTTATCCCAGTCGTGAGCAGCCTCAGCACGCACGTCGACATACTCATTATTTGAAGCAAGAATCGAACGACCGCGACACACTGGTGTGAACAACACACCATCGTAATCCTTGGTAAAGAGGGTGTTGTTACCCGCACCTAGAACATACCAACGCTCAGGGCGTGACTCAACGAAATAGTCGCGTAAATCCTCGGCTGTTTCGAACTCTACAAGGCTCTTTGCCTGCTGCACAACACCGAAACTATTACGGTCGGCAAGATTAATATTAGAATAAATTCGTTTCATAATGCAAAGTTATAAAAAATTTTTACTATATTTGAGAGTTCAAACAAATATTAGCTGTTTCGACGAGTAAAATATTCCAATATAATACCTAAAACCTATGTTTACACCTAACGACATTGCTCAGATTGAGGCTCGCGGCTTGAGTCTTGCTGAGGTAGAACGACAGATCGAAAACTTTCGTCAGGGTTTCCCATCGCTCCCAGTGGTGCGTGCTGCATCTATTGACGATGGTATCAAGCGTCTCAACGATGAAGAGCTCAAGGCTGCTGAGGCACTCTATGAGGAGGCACGCGGTGAGCTTAAGACAATAAAGTTTGTACCAGCATCAGGTGCAGCTACACGTATGTTCAAAGAGCTCTTCGAGTATGTCAATGACGACAAACGCACCCCAGGTATTGACAAGCTAATCACCAATCTCGAGAAATTTGCTTTCTTTGCCGAGCTCGCTAAATACCTGAAGCCACAAATTGATGACAAAGAGGTCGTTCGCAACATCATTATCGACGGACTTGGATATGGTGCAAAACCTAAAGGTTTAGTGACTTTCCATGCCTATAAGCAGGGTGCACGTAAGCCTGTAGAGGAGCACCTTGTGGAGGCAGCACTCTATGCTTCGAATGGCGAGCGAGCAGCAATTCACTTCACCGTATCGCCTGAGCATCAAGAGGGTTTCGAATCTCTTCTAAAGGAGCGACAGAGCTACTACGAGGAGCGGTTCAATGTAAAGTTCGACGTGAGCTTCTCGCAGCAAAGCCCTGCGACTGACACAATTGCTGTAAATCCAGACAATACTCCATTCCGTACTGATGATAACAAGCTCTTGTTCCGCCCAGCAGGTCACGGAGCACTTATCGCAAACCTTGATAAGCTCGACGGTGATATCATCTTTGTAAAGAATATTGACAACGTCACAACTGACGAGCGTAAGGCAGACACCATCACATATAAACGTGTGCTTGCGGGCGAGCTTCTTCGCTTGCAGCGTAAATCTTTTGATATACTTCGTCGTATCGACGCTGGCGAGGATGTTGCGGCAGAGGCTGCAGAGTTCCTTCGTTCGGAGCTTTGGTGCAAATTACCTGAGAGTGCTTCATTAGAGCTTATTCGCAAGAGTCTTGACCGTCCTATTCGTGTGTGTGGTATGGTTAAGAACGAGGGTGAGCCTGGTGGTGGCCCATTCTGGGTGCGTGACGACGAGGGTCGCGAGCAGTTGCAAATTGCCGAGTCAAGTCAGATTGGCAAGGAGGATATGCACCTTATGAAGGAGGCCACTCACTTCAACCCTGTTGATCTTGTCTGTGGTGTAAAGCGTTACGATGGTTCTAAGTATGACCTCACACAGTACACCGACCCTAAGACTGGATTTATCTCGTCGAAGTCGGCTGGTGGTCGTGAGCTTCGTGCTCAGGAGCTTCCTGGTCTTTGGAATGGTGCGATGGCAAACTGGAACACAATATTTATTGAGGTTCCAGTGTCGACATTCTCGCCTGTAAAGGTTGTTCAGGATCTCCTCCGCCCAGAGCATCAATAAGAGTTTTGTGGGTCATCTGCGAGAGAGCAGATGGCCCATATTTATATAAATATGTAGAGATATGGCGATAAGCACTAAGTTTGGTGCAAAAATTTCCATATCTCGTTTTTTTTGCCTATATTTGCAGACTAACGAAGAAAAAATCAATAAATAACACAAAATATGGCAGACGAGAAAATTATATTTTCGATGGTTGGAGTGAGCAAGGTGCTCAACAACAACAAGAAAATCTTGAACAACATCTACCTTTCATTCTTCTACGGTGCTAAGATTGGTATCATCGGTCTCAACGGCTCGGGTAAGTCTACGCTTATGAAGATTATCGCAGGTATTGATAAGAGCTTTCAAGGTGAGGTGGTATTCTCACCAGGCTACACTGTTGGCTACCTCGAGCAGGAACCACAGCTCGACCCTACTAAGACCGTTAAGGAGATTGTAGAGGAGGGTGCAGCAGAGACCGTAGCACTCTTGAAGGAGTACGAGGATATCAATATGAAGCTCTGTGAGCCTATGGATGACGACGAGATGGCACGTCTTGTTGAGCGTCAGGGCGAACTCTACGAAAAGATTGATCAGGTAAACGGCTGGGAGCTTGACAGCGTGTTGGAGCGTGCTATGGATGCTTTGCGTTGTCCCGATGGTGATCAGCCTGTAAATGTACTCTCAGGAGGTGAGCGTCGTCGTGTGGCGTTGTGTCGCTTGTTGTTGCAGCAGCCCGACGTATTGCTTCTCGATGAGCCTACCAACCACCTCGATGCCGAGAGTATCGACTGGTTGGAGCAGCACTTGCAGCAGTACAAGGGTACAGTTATTGCCGTAACGCACGACCGTTACTTCCTTGACAACGTAGCTGGTTGGATCCTTGAGCTTGACCGTGGTGAGGGTATCCCTTGGAAGGGCAACTACTCTGGTTGGTTGGAGCAGAAGACTCAGCGTATGGCAATGGAGGAGAAGCAGGAGAGCAAGCGTCGTAAGACCCTTGAGCGTGAGTTGGAGTGGGTACGTATGTCACCATCAGGCCGTCACGCCAAGTCAAAGGCTCGTCTCTCGGCTTACGACAAGATGATGAATGCCGACACCAAGGAGCGTGAGGAGAAGCTCGAGATTTACATCCCTAACGGTCCACGTTTGGGAGACTTAGTTATCGAGGCTCAGGGCGTTACTAAGGCCTTTGGCGATCGAGTACTCTATGAGAATCTTGAGTTTGCACTTCCACCAGCAGGTATCGTCGGCGTAATCGGTGCTAATGGTACAGGTAAGACTACCCTCTTCCGTATGATTATGGGTCTTGAGGAGCCTACATCTGGCAGCTTCCGTGTAGGTCCTACAGTAAAGCTCGCCTATGTCGACCAGCAGCACAAGTCTATCGACCCAGAGAAGACCGTCTACGAAGTAATCTCACAGAATAGCGATTTTATTCAGCTTGGAAACCGCCAGGTGAATGCACGTGCATACGTCGGCCGTTTCAACTTCAATGGTGCCGACCAAGAGAAGAAGTGTGGCGTGTTGTCGGGTGGTGAGCGTAACCGCTTGCACCTTGCTTTGGCACTCAAGGAGCAGGGCAATGTACTCTTGCTCGATGAGCCAACCAACGATATCGACGTTAACACACTCCGTGCCTTGGAGGAGGGTCTCGAGAACTTCGCAGGTTGTGCAGTGGTTATCTCGCACGACCGTTGGTTCTTGGATCGTATTGCAACACACATCCTCTCATTTGAGGGCGACTCAAAGGTGGTATTCTACGAGGGTTCATACTCAGAGTACGAGGCTTGGAAGAAGGCACAGGGCGAGGATACTACTCCAAAGCGTGTTAAGTATAAGAAACTTTTGGCAGAGCAGTAGTCTATGGCACAGAAACCATCTATTCCTAAGGGTACACGCGACTTCTCTCCAGAGGAGATGATGCGTCGCACATATATCTTCGACACTATTCGTGGTGTATTTCGCCTCTTCGGCTATGCACCACTCGAGACTCCGTCGATGGAGAACCTCTCAACACTTCTTGGTAAGTATGGCGACGAGGGCGATAAACTCCTATTTAAGATTCTGAACTCGGGCGATTATGGTGCAAAACTTTCAGAGGAGGAGCTTCGTCAGGCCTCTAAAATCTCAGAGAAGGGTCTTCGCTATGACCTCACCGTGCCATTTGCTCGCTACGTTGTGCAACACCAGAACGAGATTGTATTCCCCTTCAAACGCTATCAGATTCAACCAGTATGGCGTGCTGACCGTCCACAGAAGGGTCGCTACCGTGAGTTCTACCAGTGCGATGTCGACGTCATTGGTTCAAAGTCTCTCTTGAGCGAGGTTGAGCTGGTTGATATCGTGGCACGCGTATTCTCGAAACTCGGCATCTCGGTGACACTCAAGATGAACAATCGCAAGATATTGTTCGGTATAGCTGAGTCTATTGGCCACGCAGACAAGATGATTGATATCACTGTAGCTATAGACAAGCTCGACAAGATTGGCCTTGACAATGTCAAGAGTGAGTTGCGTGAGCGTGGTATCGATGATGAGGCTATCAACAAATTGCAGCCTATCCTTGAGCTCAGTGGCACTAACGCAGAGAAGCTTGAGAAGCTCAGTGAGGTGATAGGTTCGTCTGAGACTGGTATGCTCGGCATTGAGGAGATGCGTACTATATTTAATAATGTAGAGCGTCTCGGCATTGGTCTCACACCAGAGCTCGACCTCTCGTTGGCTCGTGGTTTGAACTACTATACAGGTGCCATCTTCGAGGTTAAGGCTAATGACTTCCAGATTGGCTCAATATCGGGCGGTGGTCGCTACGATGACCTAACAGGCATCTTCGGTATGCCAGGTATGTCGGGTGTAGGTATCTCGTTTGGTGCCGACCGCATCTACGACGTTATGCTCGGCTTGAACCTCTTCCCTGAGGAGCTTGCCTGCTCGACAAAGGTACTCTTCGTGAACCTTGGCGAAAATGAGGCAGAGGCTTCGATGCGTATTATGGGCAAGCTACGCGACAAGGGCGTGGCAGCTGAGATCTACCCTGAATCTTCAAAGATGAAGAAGCAGATGGAGTATGCCAACCGTCGCAGTATCCCCTATGTGGTAATCATTGGCTCAGAGGAGCTTAACGAGGGTATTGCTGCGATCAAGGATATGCGTTCAGGCGAGCAGCAGAAGGTGAGCTTCGAGCAGGTTGTTGATATTCTATAACTGGCAGATTTGCTGTATGAGACAAGTTGTTATCTTAATCTGCGGTTTAGTTCTTTGGTGTGTAAGTGCCTCGGCCCAGCTCACCGAACAGCAACAGATACAGAAGCTCAACTTAGTCTATCAACATATTCGCAATAAATATGTCGACGATGTGCCTCTTGAACCTCTGGTTGAAGAGGCCATCCGTGCGACACTCAAGGAGCTTGATCCACACTCCACCTACCTTACTAAGGAGCAGATGGAGGCTATGCAAAGTAGGATGACTGGCCAGTTTGCAGGTGTTGGAATGAGCTTTATGTCGTACCGCGACACTATTATTGTGCGTGACGTGAGGAGCGATTCGCCAGCTAAGAGAGGTGGTCTTCGTCTTAATGACCGTATTATATCAGTCGATGGTAGGAATGTTATCGGTATACAAGCAGATAGCGTAAAGTCGCTGCTGCGTGGCGAGGAGCATACGAAGCTGACTCTCGGTGTATGTCGTCGTGGCGAGCCTAACCCGCTGACTATAACCCTTACACGCAATATTATATACAGCGGTTCTATATATGCATCATACTGCATTGGCGACATTGGATATATAGCAGCATCGAGCTTCTCACAACCATTGGCTATAGACTTTATGAGGGAATACTACGGCCTTGGTGATGTAAAGGGTCTCGTGATTGACCTTCGTGATAATGGTGGTGGAGTAATAGGTGCTGCAATCGACCTCTCGAGTATCTTCCTTGAGATGAACGACGTGATTGTTAGCACTGAGGGGCGTGAGAATAGCCAGGTGTACCGCAATAAGAAGAATGACTATTCAATTGATATTCCGATTGTTGTATTGATCAACGAAAGCAGTGCTTCAGCAAGCGAAATATTCGCAGGAGCTATTCAGGACCACGACAGAGGTGTGATTATTGGCCGTACGAGCTTCGGCAAGGGACTCGTGCAGAGGAACATAACCTTCGGCGATGGCTCTGGAATGAACATTACGATTGCTCGCTACAAGACACCCTCAGGACGACTCATACAGCGACCATACACTATGGGAGGGGTTGATGAGTATAGGCGTGATACTATGAGATATATGCACCCAGACTCTATTTCTCACGACCCACAACTGATGTTTACAACTCTCAAGCGTGGACGCACGGTCTATGGTGGTGGAGGCATTACGCCAGACATCTATATCGCGGCTGATACCACAACGTACTCCGACAAGTTCAAAAGCCTCATCGACGACAACTTAATCAACTGCTTCTACGTGGAGCTATGGGATAGGATAAGCGTGGAGGAGATGATGGAGTGCCACCCCACTTTCGAGTCATTATTATCAGAGTTTGAGATAGATGAGAGGATAGCGACCATTTTTAATGAGGCTACAGAGTACAACTACTCGGAGTTTGACGAGACAGAAAAACGACATATCAGAACGTTGATTATGGCCGAGGTTGCAAATCAGCTATATGGCAAGAATGCTTGGTGCTATGTACTCCAAATTGAGAATGACCGCACACTTATGCGTGCTGTGGAGCTACTCGGGTCCCCAGAGGAGTACGAGAGGGTGCTAAGTAGTGATAAATAGGAGAATTTTAGGACAAATATTTGGTAGTTTAGGAAATTATCACTACCTTCGTTTTGTAATTATAAGTTACAAAGAAAACCTAAAATTCATACTACAATGAGCTTTGAGAGTCATTCACGCCGCGAGCACGAAGACAATGGTGAGCAGATATTTGCAAAGGCTGTTCGTGCGGGTAAGCGTACATACTATTTTGATGTTAAGGCCACACGTGGCAACGACTATTTTATAACCATCACAGAGTCGCGACGACGTACACTTGACGATGGAACAGCGACCTACACACGCCAACAGATGCACCTCTACAAGGAGGATTTTGCAAAGTTTATGGCGGGACTTGGCGAGATGGTGGAGTATGTCAAGGAGCATAAACCTGAGTACTTCGCCGCAGAGGAGTAATGGGTCAGAAAGAGTGTAACGTGGGGCTGTTTCGATGCGAAGCAGCCCCGTATTTTATGTAATAGAATGGATCGAAAGAGTGTTGTATTAGGTTTTAGTGGTGGCATAGACAGCTGTGCTTCAGCTCGTTGGCTTATAGAGCGTGGTTATCGTGTAGTGGCTGTCACAATCGATACAATGCACGATAACAAGATGCTTAGTGAGGCCGAGGTACGAGCTAAAGAACTGGGCATCGAGTGGCTATCGGACGACGCTACTGAGCTTTTTCGCAAGGAGATAATCGACTACTTCACACAAAGCTACCGTCAAGGACTCACGCCAGCACCCTGCACACGTTGCAATCCTAAGATAAAGTGGCAAAGGCTCCAGACTATTGCAGATAGCTTGGGTATTGAGCACATTGCCACAGGGCACTACTTTCGTATTGAGAAGCACGACGGCCGTTACTATGTTGCAAAGGGTGCAGACTCCGCAAAGGATCAATCGTACTACCTGTGGGGACTACAGCAAGAGACCCTACAAAGAGCATTAACACCTATGGCAGAGGCTATTAAGAGTGAGGTGAAGGCCGAAATAGGCAACCGAAGCGAGAGTATGGGCATCTGTTTTTTGGCGGGTAGACACTACACCGAGTTTCTGGCAAGCGAGGGTATAGAGCTTAGTGGAGGTGCGGTACTCAACGGCAAAGGTGAAGCTATTGGCGAGCACAACGGCATTGCTCGCTACACTATAGGACAGCGACGCGGCGAGGGCATTCCGGAGGGTCTGCGTGTGGTGGACATCAATGCGTCGAACAACACTATAACAGTCGACAAAAACGAGAGGCTATTTAAGAAACGACTCTATATAAACGAGTGTAACATTGTATCAGAAAGTGAATTGACGACATCTCGTGATATAACAATCAAGATACGAGGCATCGGTCGCAACCCTGAGCTACCAGTGAGCGTGAAGCCTCAGACGAAGGGGTATGTCGTAGAGTGCGATGATCCAGTATGGGCACCTGCTAAGGGCCAGCCATTGGTTTTCTATCGAGGCAATTTGGTCATTGGCGGGGGAATTGTTGTCGATTTCGAGTAAATGTTGTACATTTGCTGCTGCAAATTTTAGAACTATGATTAAACGTCTATACAACTGGGTATTATCGTGGAGCGAGAGTCGCTGGGGATGGGTTGCTCTACTCATTATTGCACTCTTCGAGGCGAGCTGGTTTCCACTGCCCCCCGACATCCTACTCATAGCCCTCTGTCTGGGTGCAACAAAGAGGTCATTTCGCTTTGCTACGATATGTCTTATCGGCTCAGTAGTAGGTGCGGCACTTGGCTACGGCATTGGTCACTTCCTCTGGATAACGCCCGAGGGCGACCCTACGTCGTTGGCTGCACTCTTCTACGAGTATATCTTTAGCATAGAGAAGTTCCAAAATGTGGGAGCACTCTACGACAGATTCAACTTCTGGATAGTCTTCACTGCTGGATTCACACCGCTACCATTCAAGCTATTCACAATTGCTGGAGGAATGTTCGACATCAACTTCCCAATGTTTATGATAGCGTCGTTGGTATCGCGTGGTATGCGTTTTTTCCTTATCGCCTGGCTTATATGGCGTTTCGGAGCACCTATCAAGGTCTTTATCGACAAGTACTTCAACCTCTTGGCAACTCTATTTGCAGCGATGCTCATAGGATTCACGGCTCTTGCATTATGGCTATTCGGTAGCACTGAGAGCGAAGTAGATAATAGTAAAATAGAGACTGATATTGAGGTTATTGAGACCCAAGAACTAAATAATGACTTAATAATAGAACAATGCGACACTTTGGACTTATAGGCCGCGAATTGGGACACTCGTTCTCGGCAAAGTTTTTCAACGGTAAGTTCCGTGCTGAAGGGATTGATGCCGACTACCAGCTCTTTGAGATGGAGAGCATCATACGTCTTGGCGAGCTCTTAGGACGTAACCCTCTCGACGGCTTTAATGTCACTATACCCTATAAGGAGAGTATCATACCATACCTCGACGACCTCAGCGAGACAGCACGCGAAGTTGGTGCGGTGAACTGCGTAGAGGTGCGTGATGGCAAACTTATAGGTCACAACACCGACGTTCAGGGTATCGAGGCATCACTTCACTGGTTGGAGGCTGAGGAGGGTGCAAAGGCCCTACTACTTGGCACAGGAGGTGCCTCTAAGGCTGTGCAATATGCTTTAAAGAGACGTGGTATGGAGTGTACTGTAGTATCACGAAGTGAGGGTAAGGGCGATGTTACCTACGACAAACTAACGAGCGGGATGATTGCCGAGCACAAGATTATCATCAACGCCACGCCTGTGGGTATGCACCCAAACACAGATGATGCTCCTATGATTGATTACACAGCAATCGGTCCTGAACACAAAGTGTTAGACCTCATATATAATCCCAAGGAGACAGAGTTTCTTAGACGCTCAAAGGAGCAAGGTGCACAGACAATGAATGGTATATTGATGCTTCAGACTCAGGCTATTGCATCGTGGCATATCTGGAAGTAGTTTAATCAATACCACCTCCCACACCAGAGGACTCTTTTGCGACTCGCACAACAGATTTAACGAAAATAGGCTACCCCTAGCGGAGTAGCCTATCTCTTTATACTTAAATCTATCGAAGCACTATCGGCCCGATTCGGCAATCTTCTGACGAATCATCTTATTGAGACGCTCCGACTTCAAGAGCTCCTCGAGGGTGATGTGCATACGATAACGCCAGTAGTGACGCGAGTTAGCAGGAACGTTGATACGCTCATCGTGTGGATTCTCGCGACGAAGCTCACCATCCATAGCCATCCAGTCCTGAAGAGGTAGTACAGTGAGCATTGCTGGCGACTTGAGGTGCATAGCGATAACCTGCTCAGCAATCCAAGGCTCGCAGAAGTATGGAGCATCGCCCCACGCACCGAGCACCTGGTTGTAGAAACGCTGTGTCACACCTCTATCCTCCTCCCACCAAGCACGCAACGGATTCATATCGTGAGTGCCAGTAGTGCAGATTGAGAGGTATGGATAGTCGTAAGTAGAGCCGAACTCAACCTTTGGATCCTTAGGCATACGCTGAATCTCGAGCGATAGAATCTGCTCAGAAGCCATAACAGATGGCACGCAGTCAGGAATCATACCGAGATCCTCGCCACAAACAAGCATACGTGTTGCCTCTGTCAATGGTGGCAACTTCTTCATAGCCTCCCACTGCCAGAAGTCGTTGTGGCGGCGGTAGAAGAAGTCGTTGTAGAGACGATTGTATGCCTCTTTCTGCTCGTCAGAGAGCCAACGGTAGCAGTCGGTATTATAAGCTGAGATACGTGGGTGGTAGTACCCTTTCTGGAGTTTATCCTCGACAAAGAGCATATTGTCGGTCTCGGCAATATTACCCACGTGCCAGTGCTCGAAGTTGAAACCGTAGCCACGAATCTCATCGACACTAAATGGCAACGCCGGATTGAAGCGTCCAAGAAGTGCATTTACAGCATCAAGAGGAATCTCCCAGATGCGGAAGAAGCCCAAGATGTGGTCGATGCGATAGGCATCAAAATACTCGGCCATCTTCACGAAACGGGCACGCCACCAAGCATAGCCATCCTCAGCCATCTTAGCCCAGTTGTATGTTGGAAAGCCCCAGTTCTGGCCCATAACTGAGAAGTCATCGGGTGGAGCACCTGCTGAGGAGTCCATATTAAACAACTCAGGGTAGACCCAAGCATCGACACTTGTGCGAGAGATGCCGATAGGGATATCACCCTTGAGTACTACACCATTAGCGTGTGCATAGTCACGTACCTCACGCAACTGACGAGAGAGGTGATACTGCACGAAGTAGTGGTATGCCACAGCCTCGGCATTCTCCTTTTCATATTTTGTAGCCTTTGCTTTAGTATAGGTAGCCATAGATCCCCACTCCGCAAAGTTAGGAGTACCTTTAGCATCACGCAATGCACAGAAGATTGCATAAGGACGCAACCACTCCTCGTTAGAGGCCATAAACACCTTGAACTCCTTCGAGGCAAGAGTCTTCTTGCCATCCTGAGCATATATAAGGTGAAGATACTCATTCTTAGCGTTGTTAACACGCTCATAGTCAACGTTTGGAAGCTCGTTAAGCTCTTTGCCAAGAGCCTTGAAACGCTCCATGGCCTCCTTATCCTTCAACACACCTACATCTGTAAGGTGCAAGAACTGAGGGTGGAGTGCAAATGTAGAGTTGGCATTATATGGATATGAGTCCTGCCAAGTTCCAGTCATCGTAGTATCATTGATAGGCAGAATCTGAATGATTGACTGACCAGTAGCTGCAGCCCAGTCGACCATAAGACGAATATCGCGGAACTCACCAACACCAAAGCTCTCCTCTGAACGCAACGAGAATACTGGAATGGCAACACCGGCACCACGCCACGCTGCAAGCTCAAAGCGAGGACGCAAACCCTCGACAACGAGGCCCTCATCGGCAGCCACCGTGTCGTTAAAGAAGTAGTTCTCGCCCGACTGCCAAGCGACAACATCGCCCGACTCTGTGTTGACAATCACAAACTTATATGCAAAAGGAGCCTTTGGTGCCTTGATGCGAGCACTCCACACTGGAGCATCAGCATCGTTCATCACAACGCCCTTCTTGACATCCCACTGACCCAAAGCCTTGCAGTCGCCAACGAGAACTACGCTCTCGCAAGAACGCACCGTAGCGATGTCAGCACGTATTGTAAGGTAGCCATCAGCCACGCCCTGTGCCTTCTTACGCTTTGGACGTGCAAAAACACCATCGGTAAACATCGATGAGTGGAACGAGCGGTCGTAAGGCATATCTGCCCAACGGTCGGCAACACGAATGTTTGAAACCTTTTTGTCGAGTGTAAGGTGGTGCTCTTCGCCCCACTCTTTGCGTACAAGAGCCTCGCCACGACGCACCTCATAGTGGTAGTTTAGCTCTGTAGCAACACTTAATTTGAGCTGTGCAACCCACTGTCCATCACCAACGTATGACATAGGATAGGCCTTGAGCTTAGGCTCGTGAACAACCACATACAGATCCTCGCCATATGCGGTATTGTAGTCCAATCTAAGGGTTAAAACCATACCAAATATATATTAGTAATTAGAAATCTTTTCTTCTTTAAATTATAAATTACTCTTCTGTAAACAAGATGCTTCTTAACTCCGTACAACTCTTCACAGGGTCCTTAGCATCGAAGTGATAACCACCCCAACCTCGGGCAATTGCCGCATCAACATTGGCCTTACGGTCGTCGATAAAGAGTGTCTTGCTGGGATCAATGCCATAACGCTCCTCGAGGCGACGATAAATCTCAGCTTCTGGCTTTACAACTTTCTCCTCACACGACACAACCTCTCCATCGAAGTGAGAGTAGACAGGCTGTTTACGCAGAAACTCAATGAATTCTAACGACATATTCGACAGCACATAAAGCTTTCGTCCATCTTGTTTAAGACTTTTAATAAGTTCCACAGTGGCGGGTATAGCCTCCTGCGTAATAATTGAGCGACGCAGGTTAGCATCGGCCAACTCGCGTGTGCAACCGTTATACTCAGCCAACGAGGTGAGCACATCATCGTAGGTTACTACACCTCGGTCATAGTCCTCCCAAAACTTAGGCATTTCGGGCAGGAGGATATAGGAGAAGAACTTGATAAACTCTCTCTCGAACTTTTGTGGGTCACGAGCAAAGAGCACTCCTCCAAGGTCAAAAACTATATTCTTAAACTTACACATACTTTTACAAATATAGATATAAATGCCGAGAAATCCAAACATTATAATATTTTTTTGGATGAGTGGCGACAAACCAACGACGAGCGGCTAAACACTAATTATAAATAATAGGCAATAGAAAATCTTACCAAGTAATTGGCAACGATTTTAAAAAGCATCGAATTAATTAAATCCAATTCAATAGATAAAATCACCGTTTTTTCTCTTTGAACTTTCATTTATTTTACTTATCTTTGTGCGTTTTATATAGAATATATAAATAATTACTACTATATGAGTACCGAACAGGAAAAAGTGATCAAGCACGAGGAGGAGTATTCGGCGTCGAATATTCAGGTCCTCGAGGGTTTGGAGGCTGTGCGTAAACGCCCCGCAATGTACATCGGCGACATCGGCGAGAAGGGTCTGCACCACCTCGTTTATGAGGTCGTCGACAACTCTATAGACGAGGCCTTGGCGGGCTACTGTACAGACATCTACGTGACTATCAATGAGGACAACTCAATCACAGTCAAGGACAATGGCCGTGGTATCCCTACTGATTACCACGAAAAGGAGGGCAAGTCAGCCCTCGAGGTTGTGCTTACAGTGTTGCACGCGGGTGGTAAGTTCGACAAGGGTAGTTATAAGGTATCGGGTGGTCTCCACGGCGTGGGTGTATCGTGCGTAAACGCTCTATCAACACTCCTCATTGCCGAAATTCACCGTGGTGGCAAGATCTACAAGCAGACATACTCAAAGGGTGTGCCTACATCAAATGTGGAGATCGTCGGAGAGTGCGAGGATCGCGGTACCACAGTAACATTCAAGCCTGATGCAGAGATCTTCTCGCTAACCACTGAGTACAAATACCAGATTCTGGCTAACCGTCTTCGCGAGCTTGCATTCCTTAACAAGGGTATACATCTTACACTCACCGATTTGCGTGTAAAGAACGACGATGGCGAACCACTCTCTGACCACTTCTACTCGGAGCACGGTCTTTCGGAGTTTGTTGAGTATCTCGACGCCACCCGTGGCCAGAAGATCATCGAGAACATCATCTACCTCGACACCGAGGAGAGCGGCGTTCCTGTCGAGGTCGCAATGCAATATAACGACTCATTCTCGGAGAACGTACACTCATACGTTAACAACATCAATACAATAGAGGGTGGTACCCACCTCACAGGTTTCCGCTCAGCTCTCACACGTACACTTAAGAAGTATGCCGAGGAGAGTGGTATGCTCTCGAAGCTCAAGTTCGACATCAACGGTGACGACTTCCGCGAGGGTCTTACAGCAGTCGTCTCTGTTAAGGTTGCAGAGCCACAGTTTGAGGGTCAGACCAAGACTAAGCTCGGTAACGACGAGATCGCAGGTGCTGTAAACCGTGCAATGTCAGCAGCCTTGAGCCACTACCTCGAGGAGAATCCAAAGGATGCCAAGGCTATCGTATCAAAGGTAATCCTTGCAGCTCAGGCTCGCCACGCAGCTCGTAACGCCCGCGAGGCAGTGCAGCGTAAGACTGTATTGTCGGGTGCCGGCCTCCCTGGTAAGCTTGCCGACTGCACCAGCCGCGACCGCTCTATCGCCGAAATATTCTTCGTCGAGGGTGACTCAGCGGGTGGTACTGCAAAGCAGGGCCGCGACCGCCACTTCCAGGCCATTATGCCTCTGCGTGGTAAGATTCTTAACGTGGAGAAGGCTCAGGAGCACCGTATGTGGGAGAATGAGGAGATTAAGAATATGTTCACCGCTCTCGGCGTATCGATTGGTACAGCAGAGGATAGCAAAGCTCTCAACCTTGAGAAGTTGCGTTACGACAAGATTATCATTATGACCGATGCTGATGTCGACGGTTCGCACATCGCAACGCTTATGTTGACATTCTTCTTCCGCAAGATGAAGGCTCTCATCGAAAATGGACACATCTACATCGCTACCCCACCATTGTACCTTGTAAAGAAGGGCAAGCAGGAGCGTTACTGCTGGACAGATAAGGAGCGTGATGATATCGTTGCCGAGTTTGGAACTAATGGCGTTCACATCCAGCGATACAAAGGTCTTGGTGAGATGAACGACGAGCAGTTGTGGGACACCACAATGAACCCCGAGACTCGCATCTTGCGTCAGGTGACTGTCGAGAATGCCGCAGAGGCCGACCGAATCTTCTCAATGCTTATGGGCGACGAGGTACCTCCACGTCGCGAGTTTATCGAGAAGAATGCTCACTACGCTAACATCGATGCTTAAATATCAAGGGGTTACGCTTCGCAGCTTAGCCCCTTTTTCAAACAATAATTCGAAATATGAAAGTAACCATTATTGGTGTGGCTGGTGGAACTGGCTCAGGCAAGTCGACCCTCGTGAAGCGTCTTCAGGAGGCCTTTGGTAATAGCGTTGTCACCCTATGCCACGATTTCTATTATAAGGCCCATCCTGAACTCACGTACGATGAACGCACAAAGCTCAACTATGACCACCCCGCAGCCTTCGACACCGATATACTTGTCGACCACATACGTGCACTCAAATCGAATGTACCCATCGAGCATCCAGTGTACTCGTTTGTCGACCACGATCGCACAAATCAAAAGATCCTAATCAAACCATCAAGAGTTATCATAGTTGACGGCATCTTAATCTTTGAGAATAAGGAGCTTCGCGACCTTATGGACATCAAGGTATTTGTCGATACTGATGCAGACATTCGTCTTGCCCGCCGCATCCTTCGAGATGTCTCGGAGCGTGGCCGCACTATGCAGTCTGTCATTGAGCAGTACACCACAACGGTCAAACCTATGCACGAGGAGTTTGTCGAGCCATCAAAGAAGTATGCCGACGTTATCATCCCCGAGGGCGGGTTCAACTCAGTTGCTGTTGGTATGCTCATCCAAAACATTCGCTCACTTATCGACACAGAAGAGTAATGGACCTTACACTCAGTATCATCGCTGTCACCTGTGGCATCATAGGTCTTTTGGGTGCAGTACTCCCCATTCTTCCAGGCACTATCATCTCCTTTGCAGGACTTCTATGTGTGTCGTTTACAGAGGGATCCGAGATAGGGAGCATGAAGCTTGCCGTGTGGGGTTTAGTGGCTATCACTGTTATAGTTATGGACTACGTCCTACCAGGCTACTTTAGCAAGCGTTTTGGCGGCACTAAATATGGTAGCTGGGGTGCAACCATAGGCACACTTCTCGGCATATTTCTAGGCCCACTCGGCATCATCGTAGGCCCCTTTGCAGGTGCTGTTGTGGGCGAGATGATAGGCAAAAAGCTCACATTCCAGGATGCTATTAGCGTCGGCTTTGGCTCGTTGATGTCGTTTGTAGTGGGCACACTCTTCAAGCTAATAGCTGGCTCATTTATGCTATACTATATAATTAAAGATATCTTTTAAAACTATGAAACGATACCTCTTACTTATCGCTGTGCTACTCGCTGCAGTAGCTTGCACCACCACACCTCGCGAGCTAGAGAACAATTATGTCGTACTCATCTCGGAGGATGTAGGCACAGATCAAGAGTGGATGATGGTTGCCAACCGCCTCAGTGCCAAGCACTCAGCACCGATCATTGAGTTTACAGCATCTCCTACCGAACTTATCGACACACTCCGTACGCTCAACCCTCGCTATGTTGCTATTGTCGACCTCGCAGAAAACATCGGCCGCGACTATGTCATCAACCTTCATATGGCAAGTCGTACTCTCGATGATGATATATATGCCGACTTCTTTTGGGGCATTGTCACTGGCTACGATGCTGAAGCAGCTCTTGAGATGGTAAAAAATAGCACAGAGCCTCTCTTAGTTAAGGATGCTGTGGCAACCATTATGGAGCTCAACTCAGCAAAGTGGTTCGATAACTACGCCTGGGTGGATGACCACACCAAGGGCCTTTGTGGTACCAAGCGTGGTCGCAATGCTGCCATTGCAACTGACACTGTTGCTGCTGAGGAAGTACTCCGCAAATTCACAGACCTCTACACAGAGTTCGATCCAGACCTCGTTGTCACCGCAGCACACGCCACACAGAAAAACCTCGAAATGCCATACTCGTTGGGCAACCTTAAGCCTCGCGGTGGCCGCCTCTATGCCGAGGATAAGTTTACCGGCAAGGAGTGGGACTTCGTGGATAGCGGCAAGCGTAGAGTCTACGCCGCTGTTGGCAACTGCCTTATCGGCGATATGAACAATACCAAAGAGAGTATGGCCGCAGCATGGATAAGTGGCTCTAAAGCAGCGACTATGATTGGATATGTTGTCACCACCTGGCACGGACGTAACGGCTGGGGAGCACTTAAGTACTGGGTGACAAACCCATCACGCTACACCTTGGCTGAAGCAACATATATCAATCAGCAGGACCTTCTTCACCAGCACAACGTCTGGACACCCGAGCTTCTGCATACAAAGTACGAGTTCCTTGATGAGTTCTACGACGAACTTACCAATGCTGCCGAGCGTACCTCAGAGGTTATCGGCCGCGAAATCGACCTCGAAAATGCCCAAGATTGGGATATCATCGGATTCTGGCACGACCGCGACGTCTTGGCATACTATGGTGATCCCGCTTGGAATGTTATGCTTCAAAGCGTAGAGGGCGAGGAGGACTACACAATCACGAGCGAGATTCGCGACTCTCAGTGCATCGTGACCATCAACACAGGAGCTAACTTCAGCCTCGAGCAGATGCGTGGCGACAAATTCAAGCAGGAGCACGTCCTCGATCTACCACTCAGCTACATATTCCCTAAACGTCTTATCAATCCAAGACTTGCCGAGGGTCAGCAGTGGGATGTAGCTCTCGACGAGAACTTCATTCTTGTGTATAATGCAGAGCTCGCACCTGCAATGACATACGAGATCGTAATTGACCTAGAGTAAACAAGGAAGTAAAACAAACAAAATACCTGGCAAACATCGAGTTAGCCAGGTATTTTATTTTTTTTTGTTATATTAGATCCTATATCTCAGATAATGAGACAATATTATTAAGCACGGCATATATAGTGAGCCTACCCAAAGAGCGTGTCTGCAGCTTCTCGGAGATATTATTACGGTGGTATATGACAGTTGCCAGCGAGATATTAAGTCTGTCAGCAATCTCCTTATTTATATATCCTTTCACCAGTAACGCCAACACCTCCTGCTCACGCTGAGATAGTTGCGGCGACCTTTCGCTGTGTGAATGAACACCCTCTTTGTGCCCCATTGCGTAGCCTGCAGGATGACCTACACTGTGTATACTAAGTATCTCTCGAGCAATAGTTTGCTCAGAAGCACAGGCATCTATAGTCCTAAAGCCAGACTGTATAAATGACGTAGCCTCACCCTCTGTTATCACCACAGTACGACGCACATACTCTCTAAAAAACTCAGAATTACGAAAGACCACATCAGCCGAGACAAAGAAGTGTGGTACGCTATCAGCCGTCTCAAGACGAAACTCATCGAGTGATGAGTAGCATGCCACATCGACACCTTTGGCAATATCAGCAATTAGCGAACGCAGAGCCATTGCACTCAGCGTATTCTCAGTGATTATCACCATTTGTGGTCGCATAACCTAACTCTCTACTTTATATACACCTCCATTAGTCGAGCCTCACCATCAAACTCCACTACACTACACTCTGCAGGCACCAACACAAGCTCTCCAGATGTGAGAGTCTCCTCCTGGCCATCAGCCGAAATCTTAGCTGCACCCTCCAAGCATATGTAGACCACAAACGAGTCGAGCATTGAGCGGTCGAGCTCCTTATACCCGTCGACATCTTGAATAGCCATCGTAAAGAATGGCGACTCGATAATCGTAGCTGCACCACCCTTTGCGACATCATACTTTTTATGCAGAAGCTCTGCATCAGCCTCAAAGTCAATAGCATCGACAGCCAAAGCCGTATGCAACTCGCGAGCCTTACCATCTGCATCAACACGATCCCAGTCGTAAATGCGATATGTAACATCAGAGGTCTGCTGCACCTCGACAACCTCGATACCTGCACCGAGAGCGTGCACAGTGCCCGCAGGGATAAAGAAGACATCACCCTTCTTAACCTCCACTCTATTGAGCAACGACTCAAGACGTGACTCAGCAACAGCAGCGATATACTCCTCACGAGTGATATTCAAATCCCTGAAGCCAAGATAGATAGCTGCACCCTCCTTACACTCTGCTATATACCAAGCCTCTGTCTTTCCAAAGCTTGCGTGACGTTCTTCTGCAAGCTCATCATTGGGGTGCACCTGCACAGAGAGGCGGTCATTACAGTCGAGATATTTAATAAGGAGTGGAAACTCAAGACCATAACGCTCGAAGTTCTGCTCACCAACGAGCTCACCCATATAAACTTCTATAATCTCCTCGAGATTGTTACCCTTGAGCATACCATTTGCCACAACAGAGATATCGCCCTTAACTGATGAAAGGTCCCAACTCTCGCCATACAACTTATCCTTAGCAATACGACCTACAGCCTTACCCTTACGCTCCAAGATGGCCTTGCCACCCCAGATACGCTCCTTAACACGTGGTTTAAATTTTATAGGATATAACATTGTTTTTCAATTAAAATAGTGTTTCTACATATTCAACTACTTCAGCCACATCAGGCGTAAGCGAGAACCTCTTGCTTGGCTTCAAATACCAGAGCTCACGACCCATCTTGGCAGCCTCCTCACCTGCACCAGTTACATTGAGCATAATGCAAGCATCCTTATCCACAGCACCCGACTCCACCATCTTTATAAGCGACGCGAGAGCCACACCTGGTGCTGGATGAATATCTACACCCTCGAGCTCCTTGAAGAGCTTACACGCACGGATTGCCTGAGCATTAGTTGCTACTACAACATCGCCCTTCGTTGCCTTAAGTGCATCGTACAAACCACCAGCAATGCCATATGGTGGACGACGGTTTGACAACACCTTAGCATTGATAAGCTCCGCATCGCGACGAGCCTTCTTGGCATCATAGGCAAGCATCTCGCGAGAGTCGGCACGCCAAGCATCGAAGATAGGTACAAACGGAGCATTCTGCGACACAACAAGTCGCATCACATTATCACCATAGCGACCATCTTCAATAAGACGCATATTAGCCTCCCACGCTGCAATAGCTCCAGTACCACTGCCAACAGCCTGGAAGTAGTAATCAGGAATGCGACCAATAGTAGTTACAGCCGATAGCACTGTTGTGCCCATACCATCACGACGTGCAACATTCTTAGCACCACCCTCAGCATAGAACTTATCAGACTTGAGAACGATATTAGAGAGATTTATTGCATCAAAATAGTCGCCACCCTTCTCCGAAACGATGAGTTTTACACAGTCATTAAGAGGCTGAGTAAACCACAATGCTGAAAGGTTGTCCTCTGGCACTACTAGCAAGAGTTTTATGTTATTATCTGAGCATACCTGAGCAAATGCTCGAGCTGTATTTCCTGCCGATGCAACAACCATAACTCGGTCGTCGGAGGCATCAATACGACCACACACAGCATAGGCCTCAGTCTCTTTAAAAGAGCAGGTACGCATCCTCACACCACGCTTTGGGCAGTAGCCATTGAGTGTAATCCAGAGGTTGCTAAGGCCAAGATGTTTGGCCAACCCCTCACTACGATAGGTAACTGGTGCCGATGAGCCTTCGAGTGTTCGCTTTATAGGCAACCAGTCTGCAAACTTATATAATCCCCACTCTTCGGACTTAACCTCGAGCTGACGTTTCTCATAGTTTGCACGCACCAACGATGGGCACTTGCACTCCCTATCGTCGAGCATCCAACCACTATCCTCAAACTCGCGATCAGTGGCAATACAATGCAGTGTGTAGTTTGTAGGCTTAAAATTCTCCATATCTTTGTTAGTTTATTCTCCGAACCATTTATCACGCAAATATACACATATTTTTTCAAATTCAGGTAAGCATCTCTACTTAGTCAATTAATTAATCGCATAGATTGATGATTTTGAAAAATAATTCGTATATTTGTGAAGTTATAATATTACCACAATCTTAAAAACTACAAATTATGAAGAGAATTTTTAAAATAGCAGCTATGTCCATCATCGCGATGCTGGCCGTGGCGTGTGCTGGCGGTAGTCGCAATGCTAACCGCGAGCCTGTGTGGAACGAGGCAGCAACCATCTACTACATCAACCTCGGACAGCTCCACGATAAGGGTAATATTGCAGCTCTCAACCTCGACAAGTTTATTAACGAGCTCAAAGAGGATGGTGCTCCCGCAGATCTAATAAAGAGCATCTTGAACAACCCTAGCAACTCTGGTATTGCTGCAGATAAACCAGCATATATTGCTATCAGAGAGTTCGATGACTCGTTTGACCCATCTGACCTATACTTCGCTTGTGAGATTAGCGACGTCGACAAGTTCGACCAGACTCTCAAGGAGCTCGCGGGCGACGATTTTGACAATACTGACTTCTCTATTGTGGGCGACCGTCGCATTATAGTTCTCGAGGAGAATGAGGTTATTATGGGTTATGATAGCGAGCGTCTTGTGTTGCTTGTTAACACAACAGCTCAGGCCGACTTGAACCTTATGCTCAACACTCAGCTTGACTATGCACCTGCAGATATGTCGCGTTTTGGCAACAGCGATATGGCATCATACACCGACATTGACAAGTTTTACAACATCTTTGTAAACTCAGATGTAGCAAAGGCAGAGTTCGACGCAGAGGTTATGGAGCATATCAAGACTGCTTATAACGGCCTCTTCGAGGAGCAAGCAAACACTATTAATACCCTTACATTCAACGATGGAACCATTGTTGTCGATACTCAGTGCGAGGGTATGAGCGAGCAAGTAGTAGCATGCTACAAGAAGTGTAATGGCGAGCTTCTCAACCGTTTGGAGGCTTCACCTATTGCAGTGCTTAATATTGGTCTCAATGGCGAGGCAATTGTTGATGGCATTAACAAAATCATCGAGTTAGTACTCAACGCCAACCCAGATATTACAATCGACAACGAAACAAACATCTACAAGAACATAGCACTCGGCGTACTCGGATCATTTGATGGCGACTTTATGCTTGCACTCTCAGAGGCCAACGGCAAGCTCGAGGAGAGTGATTACCGCGGTAGCAGCCCAGTATTCACAACAGCTAACGCACTATTTGCTGTGGATGTTAAGGATGACTATATTATGCAGAACGTTAAGACATATGGTGGTGGCTTCTTAACATCTCAGGGAGAGAATAGCTATAGCACAGACGTCTACGATAATAAGATCAACATTGGCCAGCACGACAACGTCTTCTTCGTGGGCGTAAACAACAATGGCGAGAAGAAGAGCAACTCTGCAGCAGATCAGAAGTGGGCAGCTGATGTAGAGGATAGCTATGCATACCTTATGATTGACTTTGACAAGTTCTTTAACTCAAGTTTCGGTAATGCCCTTCTCTCAGCTGTTTACAGCGAAATGGGACGTAGTGAGCGTGAGACCACAAAGCGTATTATCAACGTCATCGACAAGCTTACAGTCATCTCTACTGGTGAGGATAGCACAATCTCAAGCAAATGCACGCTCACACTCAAGGATAGCAACGTAAACTCACTTGAGCAGATCGTTATGCTCATCTACAACGAAGCACTTTAATTGAAAATATACAAGGAAGTGAGTAACATTAAATTAATAAGCGTCATCCCTGAGATATTTGCTGACAGAAAGGACCTCAAATCGGATGTTTGGAACACCGAATTGACGTTCGAACAGGGTAAGAAATATCTCATTGAAGCAGACTCTGGCACCGGAAAGTCGTCGCTATGCAGCTATATCTATGGCCTACGCGGCGACTACCGAGGCAAGATTGAGCTCGATGGCCACGACATAAATAAGTTCTCGACCAACAGATGGTGCGACGTTCGCCAAACTGAGATAAGTATTCTATTTCAAGATCTCAGGCTCTTTGGTGAGCTTACGGCTATGGAAAACATTCAAATCAAGCATCGTCTCAGCAAGATTCACAACAAGCGTGTAATCATCAACTGGTTTGAGCAACTTGGCATTGCCGACAAAATTAACACACGTATCGACCATATGTCATATGGCCAGCAGCAGCGTGTGGCCCTTATTCGTGCTCTCTGCCAACGTTTCAACTTCCTTATTCTCGACGAGCCAATATCGCATCTCGACAATCGCAACTCCGACATTATGCGTGATATAATCCTCTCGGAGGTGGGGCGTCAAGGTGCTACACTCATTGCCACATCCATTGGCAAACATATGAATATCGACTACGATAAATGCCTTAGCCTATGAGACTTATATGGAAACTCCTAAGGAAGTACATTAGCATATTTGAGCTATCTGTATTCTTTGTAGCCAACCTCATTGGTATGGTAGTAATACTTGGCGGCATACAGGTCTACTCAGACCTTAAACCCCTAGTAACAGGCGAAAATGCACTTATTGGCAACGACTACGTCGTGATTACCAAGCCAGTGAAGCGACTTAATAACAAAACCTCGTTCTCAACTGATGAGATTCAAGATCTTAGAGCCCAGGATTTTACACTTCGCCTTGGAGAGTTTACACCGGCCCAATATAAGGTCTATGGTGGTCTCAACATCGCAGGTCAAGGCTTCTCCACATACCTATTCTTCGAATCTATTCCAGATGAGTTTGTGGATGTCAAGAGCAAGGAGTGGAAGTTTAATAAGGCAAGACACAGAGTTCCAATCATCATCCCTCGAAACTATCTTAATCTATACAACTTTGGTTTCAGCCAGACATCTGAGCAGCTACCACAGATTACAGAGAGTATGATGAAAGACCTCGAGCTAGACTTAACTCTGAGTGGAGGCAACCATAGCGATAGGTTTAAGGGCAAGATAGTTGGATTTACAGATAGGCTGAATACGATCCTTGTACCTCAAGAGTTTATCGAGTGGTCAAACAAGCGATATGCCAAGAATAATGAGGCAGAGATCTCTCGCCTTATTCTCGAGGTTGAGAACCCAAGTGACCCCAAGCTTCTTAGCTATTTTAGTGATCACGGCTATGTGGCAGAGGATAAGCCAGCAGAGAGCAATAAGGCCCTATTCCTACTTCAACTTGGAGTTGCGGTAATTATTGGTATTGGCGTATTATTCAGTATTTTATCGTTGATAATACTAACACTTAGCATCTACCTTCTTTTACAGAAGAATGTAGACAAGCTCCGCACGTTAATACAAATTGGTTATAAGCCCGCCACTGTGGCGGCACCATACAATGCTATAGCAATCACGCTCAATGCATCAATCATTATTCTGAGCCTATGGTTGATTTCACACGCACGTGCTATGTACATTGACTTTCTCAGAGAGTCTACGGCACGCGAGATTGATGGAGGTATGACCATAACACTTATTGCCGGCTTTGTAATAATGATTTGCTTCATACTCTTCAACCTGTCAATTATACGACGCAAAATTGCCCAAATATCTAAAAGACAATGATTAGAAGGGCATTATCTCAAGACATAGATGACATAATGAGCATTGTTTATGGTGCTCAACAATCACTACGCGAACTCGGAATAGATCAGTGGCAAGACGGCTACCCTAAACGAGAATCAATTGAAGAAGATATCACCAAGGAAGTTGGCTACGTAGCGACCAACAATGAAGTGATTACCGGATACGCCGCAATTGTCCTAAGCGGTGAGCCTGCATATCAACAAATTGCAGATAACTGGCACTGCGGCGACAAATATGTAGCAGTTCATCGTCTCTGCACCTCAGCAACACACCGTCGCAAAGGTGTGGCAATAGAGCTAATGCGACACGCCGCCATCCTCTCTCGCAAGGCCGGCTACCAAGCCTTTCGCATAGACACTCACAAAGGCAATATCCGTATGCTCTCAATGCTTCAAAAGCTCGGCTTCAGCTACACGGGTATTATTCGCTATGATAGTGGTGAGAGAGTAGCATTTGAGCTAAATTTAGATTTAAGTAATACACTATAAACATTTATAAAATGGCAAGTTATCTCCAAGTAGAGAATATATCGAAATCATACGGCGATCGAACACTATTTTCGAACATTAGCTTTAATATAAATGAGGGAGACAAGATTGCTCTCGTGGCACCTAATGGCACAGGAAAGTCGTCGCTCTTGAAGATTCTTGCTGGCATCGAGCACTCAGATCGTGGAGGCGAGGTGAAGTTTATGAAGGATATTCGCGTAGCCTTCCTCGACCAAAATATGGTGTTTGACCCAAAACGCACAGTATTCGAGGAGGTCTACCACCAAATGGGCGATATCTCACCCGAGATTCGCGAGTATGAGGCCGCACTAACAAGCGGAGACAACCAACGTCTTGAGCGTGCTATAGCAGCAATGGATGCTTCAGGTAGCTGGAGTATCGAACAGAATATCAGACAGATATTATCCACTCTTAAGATTGAACGTCTCGACCAACCAATGGGTGAGCTATCGGGTGGTGAAGCAAAACGAGTGGCATTGGCGTGTATGATGCTTCAGAATGCCGAGTTCCTCATTATGGATGAGCCTACCAACCACCTCGACATCGACATCATTGAGTATCTTGAGGGTTATCTTCAGCGTTCGCGATGCACACTACTTATGGTTACACACGATCGCTACTTCCTCGATCGCGTTTGCAACACAATTATGGAGATTGATCGCGGCAAGCTATACACATACCGCGGCAACTACACCGAATATCTCGAAAAACGCGAAGAGCGTTACGAGAATATGCAGGCCGAGATTGACAAGTCTCGCAACCTGTTGCGTCGCGAGCTCGAGTGGATTCGTAGCACCCCCCAGGCCCGCACTGGAAAGGCACGCTACCGCATAAACGCCTTCTACGATCTAAAAGATAGAGCATCTGTAAGTCTGCGAACAGACAATGTCGAGATCGACGTTGCCACATCGCGACTTGGCCGCAAGATTATCGACTGCTATGATGTCTCACTAAAGTTTGGCCAAAGGAAGATGCTCGATGGCTTTTCATACAAGTTTACACGAGGTGAACGCATAGGTATCGTAGGTCGTAATGGCGTGGGTAAGACCACGTTTCTTAATCTTATATCAGGCAATTTAGAGCCTGATTCTGGCTCCATAGAGCGTGGCGAAACACTTCGCATTGGCTACTATTCACAACGAGGCATTAGCTTTAAAAAGGGACAGACGGTACTCGAGTGTGTGCAAGATATTGCTGAGGTTGTAAATGCAGCAGATGGCCACACTGTATCAGCCACAACACTACTTACTCGCTTTCTTTTCCCACACGAGACATTTAACAAGAAGATTGAAATTCTCAGTGGCGGCGAACAACGACGACTCTATCTTCTGACCGTGATGATGCGCAACCCCAATATGCTGATTCTTGATGAGCCGACCAACGACCTCGATATTATGACACTCAACGTTCTAGAGGAACATCTTAAAGAGTTCAAAGGCTCGCTCATTATCGTCTCGCACGACCGCTACTTCCTCGACAAGACAGTTGACCACCTCTTTATATTCGAGGATAATGGTCGTATCAAAGACTTCGTCGGACAATATAGCGAGTACCGCGAATATATAAAGGAGCGTGAGGAGGCGGAGCGCTCGTCACAACGTACCACAACACCTGCCAAGCCTCAGCAGCAACGTAGCCACGACACATCAAAACGCAAGCTATCATTCAAGGAGCAGCGTGAGTTAGAGGAGATTGAGCGAGACCTAAGCTCACTCGCCACAGAACGTACTACGCTTGAAGAGGAGCTATCGGTAGGCAATGCCGACTACAACCGCCTCACAGAGATTTCTCAACGCATCGAGGAGATAATCACACTTATCGACGAGAAGGAGATGCGTTGGCTCGAACTCAACGAGTAGACATTTGGCCCAATCATTGTAGCGTCTAGAGGTGTAAACATTTATGCCTTATGAAACGTTCAATGATTATCATCTCGTTGCTGGCCATAATGGCACTCATCGGCTTTGTCGTGAGTGGTGAGGCTCAGGACAACACATCGGCACAACAACGTGCCACACACACCGAGAGACAGCAAGCTCGTCGCGAACAACGTGCCAAACGACTCGAGGCCTATGAGCGACATATCGACTCATTGGTACAGTGTCGCAACTTCAGATTCGCACCAAACACTATGCAGCAACTCCCAGCTGGTATGATGCGAAACCTCACAAATCCAACCTATGAGCTCACCGTAATGGGAGCTGAAGTTGATGTTTGCTTACCATTTCTAAAGGGCTATACACCACCCTATTACCCAGTGGTATTTAACTACATTTTGACATCGGTTCAGGACTATGCTGCCATCAAGAATAGCGAAGGTTGGCAGATAACATTCCAATCACCAATGTACTCGACAACAGAATACACCTTCACACTCGAGATATACTCAAAGTATGGAGGAGCAACGCTAACGCTCGCATCACCATTCTACAACAGCGTGCAGTATTCTGGAAATATTTTCGGAATATAGCACTACTTTGATTTGCCGTAAAGCAGACTCTCGGTGTCGCTCATAAATGTATTATAGTCGCGTCGAGAGTCTGACGACATTTTGATAGTGTCACCAATATGCTTAGGCATAATGCGATAACCAGGCATAGCTACAAACACGGGGTGAGCCATAGCATTAAACCGCAGATTATCAATAGTATCGCAGCGTACTACCTCGACCTCAGCGAGAAGTCCACCGTTACAGTATCGTTTACGCTGATTCGAAACAAGATTTCCCAATGAATAGAACACCACCCCCGTAGAGTCAACCTTATAGCGTTGCACAACGTGTGGATGGCTTCCTATAATTATATCAACACCCTCATCTTTAAGCATTTGCTCTAAAGCAAGCTGCTTCTCATTAGGCCTACGCTGATACTCCGCACCCCAATGCATACAGGCAATTAAACAATCTACTTTATTTCGATCAATTGTTGATATATCTTTTTTAATCTGCTCTTCATCAATATAATTTACCTTTACATCACCCCTTGGCACAAGTCCATTTGTATCATAGGTATAGTTAATCAATGCAAAACGAACACCGTGGCACTCAAAGCGAACAACATTACGCTCCTGCCTCTGTTTTTCATTGCAAAACGCACCAGTAAAGTATATTCCTCTTTTATCGAGTTCCTCAGTAGTAGTAGCCACGCCAATAGGGTCACCATCAAGGCAGTGATTATTAGCTAACAGAGCAATATCAATGCCCATATCAACTAAAGCGTCAGCTAACTCAAGCGGTGATCTAAAACGTGGATATCCAGTATACCTATTGTTCCAAGTGAGCGTGGTCTCCAAGTTGACCACTGCGATATCTGCATCGCGAAACATAGGAGCAATATACTTAAACGAAGGTCTATAGTCATAGCCACTATCGGTGCGGGCGGCATTAACCTGAGGCATATGTTGCATCACGTCACCGCCAAACATCAAACGAATAGTATCGCTCTTAACAACTGGTTCTATGTCGACACATTGACTTGTGTCGGGCTCTGCTACGCCGTAATATCTACCAACAGCCCACACCAAGAGCAGCGAGAGCATCACGGCTATAAAAATATATGCTATATAGACTAAGTTCCTCATAATGCAACAAATATAGGCATAAAAGACGTGACTAACAATATTTAATACAAAAAAAATGAGCTTAGGCATTAAACTCGCCACACAAACACGGCAAAATAAAAAAAGCATCCGCAATGCGGATGCTCGCAGATGACATCAGACACCTTTAGAAGTGATACTGAGCCATAATATTGAGGCGGTTGGCTGAGTTAGACGAAGCATTCATATCCTTACGCGAGCCATACAAATACTCCACTGCAAACGTCAAATTAGGCGTAAGGTTGTAAAATGCGTTGGCAAATAAATACTCTCCTCGGCAGTACTGGTCATCCGATAAATATCCATCGTTACTCTCAAGACCAACCATTGAATATCCACCAGCTACCCAGAATTTTCCAGGAATTATATTAACCTGTGCTGCAGCTTGCCATCCCCAAATTGGCAGTGTCTCGACCTTTGAACGATTTTCTGGCTTGTAGGCAAAATCGTATGGCGAACCGCTCAAATCCTGGATGTAGGGCGTAATACCCTTACCATAGACGCCATTCATATAGAGGTCAACCCAACGAGTAATCTCAATATGGCCACTAAGCTGCAAACCCCAACCCACCTGTGTCGTATTCTTTCCGTTGAGATTATCGTGCAGGTACATATCTCTAATCACACCAGACAAACGCAAATGGCTACCCTTCTCTCGGCCAAACTTATACTGCACATAGGCGACACCATCGGGCACACGCTGCATAACTGCCGAGAAGTTCTCGCCGTATGTCGCATTCACACTTGGACGCTCTGCAGCAACAACAAAACTCCAATCCTTTAGAGCGTTACACTCATAGCGAATCATCTCATTAAAGGCAAAATTATAGGCATTGGGACCCTGAAAGTCGATAGTCGTTGGAGCTGCATCTAGATCACAAAATGTAGTCACATCACGACCAATAGTCAACCCCTTAAACTGCATATAGGCTGAACGCAGGCGAGGGATGTAGGAGAACTCTGCACCACCGCGAAAGTCCATATCGGTAAATACCACCACACGGCCAAGAGCCTCAGTGTTCACAACAGCCTTTAGGAAGAGTCGCGATGTGGATGCATCCATCATCACTCGCTGTTTTGAGGCATAACCATTGCTCATCGGAATGTCATAAGGCACGAAGTCGATATTATCAACAGCACCTCCAAAATCGTAGCTTGTACGCAACGTTACACTTCCACCCAAAGCCAATGAGAAGCTATTATCGGCCGATGTGAAGATAAACTGCGGGATATGACTCTGCTGAAAACCCGTGCGATGAGTCTCAACATAGTCCTTTGCAGCATGTTTATGAGCCTTGTCTGCGTGATGTTTATGACTATCACCTAAAGCAGAGGTGTAAACCGATGGCTTATAATCACCATCGTTGTGTCGATGTTCCTGTGCCCACGACTTACCGCCACAAAGAGCCACAGCAGCAACCACTAAAATAGAGAGTTTAAGACGTTTCATAATACATTTTTTAAGTTAAACAAAATAAACTTCCCCCGTTCAAACACAACTTATATGCCAAATAAGCCAAACTCTCGAAGCACACTTTTGCCCGATATTTGATAGTGCAGAAATAAATATTCATCGCAATGAGATATACAATATTTGTAGCTATGCTACTTTTAGCACACACCACTCAAGCACAGAGCCTTAGCTTTGCTCAAGCCAAGGAGGAGATGTTAGCAAACAATCTTGAGATAACGGCTGCTCGACAAGCTGTCGAGGCAGCACAACTTGAGCTACGTGCAACACGTGGACTCAGATTACCCAACATTGACTTTATCGCCAGCTACACACTTATGCAACACGACATAAGCATTGACCTTGGAGGGTCAAAAGGAGCTTTAAATAAATTTAGTCAAGACATTATAAATAAAGGTATTAACAATGGTATAATCACGCAGAGTATTGCAAATATGATATCCGAAGGCTTATCGCCGCTTTTAGCTGCAGACTGGAGCTATACACTTCAAAAGCGATCAACATTTATGGGAGCCGCCACGATTACTCAACCAATTTACACTGGAGGTAGAATCGAGGCAGCCATCAAGGCATCCGAAATCGCAGCAAACTGTGCAGAGTACAATCTGCAAGCCATCATCAACTCAAAAACAACAATGCTCGTGGAGTACTACTACGGAACTGTTCTCGCAGAATACGACGTCAAACTAAGAGAGAGTGCCGTCGCAGGAATAAGGCAGCATCTTCACGACGCACAGGCAATGGAGGAGGAAGGGGTAATTCCACATAGTGAGGTGCTATACGTACAATTCCGACTCTCTGAGGCAGAGCGAGAACTAGCCACGTCTACAAGCAAACTAACTCTTGCACGCGAGGCATTAGGTAGAATACTAAATAGAGAGTGTAGCGAAAAACTTACTGATAGAATATTTATAGTTAACTCGATTTATAACATTGATTACTATATAGAAAATAGCATTAATATAAATCCTATTATACTTGATGCAAGAGGCAATATAGCCCTATCAGAGCAGGGAGTAAAACTTGCCAAAGCCGCCCTACTCCCAGAGATTGCCGCAATGGGCGGAGCTATTGTAGCCAGCCACAACCTTACAAATATGCTTCCGCGATGGAGTATTGGCATAGGCTTGCGTCTAAACATCTTCGATGGACTAGGCAAGGAGCGAAGACTTGCCGCAGCAAACAAAGCAAATGAAGCAATATACACCGTTGCAGAGGAGACGACCAATAGTATCACACTTATCACTGAAAATGAATATTATAATACAACCAACTCACTTAAAGATGTAGCCATGATGAAGAGTAGTATCGAATTTGCTCGAGCATACTTGGCAACAAAAATAGAGGGGTTCAAGGAGGGGCTTACACCCTCAAGAGAACTTATCGATGCACAGCTCGAGCTACAAGCGACCGAACTGAAACAGCTCGCAGCTGCATACGATTTTTGCAAATCATTAGCCCGACTACTAGAGATCTCAGGCCTAAGTGACACCTTTATCGAGTATCAACAAAAAGCGATATTATTATAGTAAAATTTAATTAAACCAGAAAATTTAAGAGATATGATAGACAGAGATAAACGAATATTTATATATACTGTATTATGCATAGCAGTAATAACAATTTTAGTCATTGTATTCGACCTGTTTACGTCTGTAAACAAGCCTATAATTCAAGGCACAATCGAATGCAAAACACACCTTGCCTCATCAAAGATTGCGGGTAGAATAGACACTATCTTTGTCAATGAGGGAGAGTGGATCGAGCAGGGCGAGCTACTCTACACCATATCGACACCTGAGCTCAACAACAAACTAAAACAGGCTGAAGCTGCACGTAGCGAGGCCAGGGCACTACAAAATGAGGTAGACCGTGGTGCCCGCAAACAGCAGATTGAGGCAGCACGCAGTATGGTCGAAAAGGCCAAGGCCGGCACATCACTTGCACAAGCAACGTTCGATCGTATAGCTCGTCTTTACGACAAAGGTGTCGTCGCTCGACAACAGTATGATGAGGCTAAAGCTGAACTTGAAGCTATGAATGCCAATCTACTGGCAGCCAAAGCAGAGTATAGTCTTGCTAAAGATGGAGCAACGACCGAACAACGCGAAATTGTAGCAGCAAAGTATAGCGAAGCATCATCTATTGTCGACGAGGTAAACCTCTATATAAACGATGGCAAAGTCTACGCACCGGCATCAGGAAGAGTCTCGACAATCACATCGAACAGTGGCGAACTTGTTGGCACGGGCTTTCCGGTTGTAACAATTTTAGGCACTAACGAATGCTGGGCAACCTTCAATATAAAAGAGGATGATATGGAGCAAATTGAATACGGGAAGCAGATCAAAGTCTTTATCCCCGCACTGAGAAGCTGGGCAGACTTCGAGGTCTACTATATTGCGTCGCAGGCAGACTTCGCTACATGGACAGCCACTCGTGCACGCGGAGGCTTCGACATTAGGACATTTGAAATCAGAGCTAAATGTCTAGACAAAGAGCTAAAGATTCTACCTGGAATGAGTGTTATAATTCACGAGATATAACATTATAAATGCAGTTTATAACCAACATTATATCAGTATTTAAATATGAAGTTAGTGAGATAGGCAAAAACCGCGTCTACCTCACCACTCTACTCATATTACCACTTGCAACACTACTCTTCTTTGGAGTGATGTTTGGCCGAGGCTCTATAGCAAATTTGCCTATTGTCGTAGTAGACAATGATCACTCGTCGACATCTCGACAGCTAATCGCAATGGTCAATGCAACTCGAGGCATAGAGGTAACTTTCAGTTCGACATCGACTATCGAGGCTGAGAAACTACTTCGTCGTGGTGATGCATATGGAATGATATTTATACCAGAGGGGCTGGAACAAAACATATATAGCAGCAATAGAACCGATATAGAGTGCTATATATCTGGCACTAACCTGTCGGCAAGCGGCGTAATAGAGAGTGAACTGCAAAACTGTGTTCGCACACTCTCGGCAGGTGTTGAGCTATCAAAATTGAAGGCCCAAGGCGTTAACTCTCATAATGCTATGCAAGAAATAATGCCAATCAACTTCTTGACACACATAATATCAAACCCTTATGTAAACTATGGATACTACCTCGCACCAATATTTATGTTTATGGCTATAGCCATATTCACCACGCTGCTCACAACATACTCTGTTGGCCGCGAACTATACTACTCAACAGCACCGAAATGGATGGGAATTGCCAGCAATGACACCATTGCAGCCATCATTGGCAAACTACTACCCACAACCATTGCAATGATACTATTCTCGCAGCTAAGCTACTTTATAATATTTATCATAATGGGAATGGAGTGTGCAGGCAACTACCTATTCCTCAGCATTGGCAGTACCATATTAATCCTTGCATATCAGTCGGTTGCACTATTCATCACGACCATTACTTCAAATATGCGACTCGCACTATCCCTTGGAGGAGGCTATTCGGTTATGGCATTCACATTCTCAGGTATTACCATCCCCGCAATGGCAATGTTTGCAGCAATACGTCCACTGACCAACATCTTTCCACTAACTTGGTTCACCGAAATTTTTATAGACCAAGCAATGCGAGGCACACCAATAACACTCTCGCTAAATCCACTATTCTCACTACTACTATTCCTATTTCTGCCGCTATTCATAATCAAGCGGTTGCAAAAGATAACATCCGAACCACAATATTGGAGTAAAGATTGATATGAGCACTGTAAAATACCATATATCAACATATTTACACAAAATAATAGAGGACGTAAGAGCCGAGCTTACCGCTATATTTCACGACAGCGGGGCCATGCTCCTCATAGTCATTGCTCTACCCCTATACACCATTATCTACTCCACTGCGTATGGCAGCGAAGTGGTAAGAAATATCTCTATCGCCGTCGTCGACGATGACAAAACACCATCGAGCAGGGAGTTCATAAACGGCATTATGGATGGTCCAGGTACAACCATACGGTACCAACCTCAAAACATTGCCGAAGCTGAGCAGCTATTCTATCAAGATGAGGTCTACGGCATTGTCTATATCCCAAATGGCTTTGAACGCAACCTTCTATCCGGCATCCAAGCAGACATCGGAATTATTCTCGATGGTAGCCATCTACTACTATACAGACAAGTGCTAGAGCAAGTAGCCTCAGATGCACTAACAAAGGGTGCGACAGTCGAACTGATGAGACTTGTGGAGCGTGGAGAGAGCAGACAGAATGCACTTGCAACCATAGAGCCTATAATTCTCAACACCCACTACCTATACAACAAATCGCTCGGCTACGGTTCGTTTGTGATGCCATCGGTAGTGATGGTAATTATTCAACAGACACTCGTCATCGGCCTTGCTATGATTGCCGCACGTCGTAGAGCCAAAGGTTTGGGAGTCGAGCCTCTCACATCGCACTGCATAATAGCTAAGCTATTAGTCTATATACTCATATACCTTATAAACTTAACTATTATATTAAGTACCATATGGCAAATATTTGGATTCCCATTCTCTGGGGACATACTCCATATTGCAACATTTGCAACACTTTACATCTCCACAGTAGTCACCCTTGGACTGGTCGCAGCACAGCTGTTTAGACGACGCGAAGCACCACTAATGCTACTACTATGCACCTCTGTACCAATACTCCTTCTTGCAGGTGTATCCTATCCTCGCGAAGCATTTGCATCTTGGCTCTACGACCTTGGCAGACTACTTCCAAGTAGTAGTGGCGTAAATGGCTTCATTGCTATTGCCTCTCGAGGAGCCACACTTAGCGATGTAGCCTCCGAGATCACAACACTGGCAATATTGTTCTGTAGTTATCTGTTTATAGCTATAATTATAAACAGGTATAAAAGGGTATAGTACTATAAATTAGCACTATGCTATCGTTTAAATAAATCGGAATATACACAGCTAATTTGACAAAAAAAATAGATCGCAATTACTGACGATCTACCATATATTTACTTACACATATCTTTTAGATAGTGACCCGTATAACTCTCAGGGCATTTAGATATATCGCACGGCGTGCCCTCGGCAACTACCATACCGCCATCGCGACCGCCCTCTGGGCCCATATCTATAATCCAATCTGCGACCTTGATTACATCGAGATTATGCTCAATAACAATTGCTGTATTACCACAATCAACCAAGCGATTGATAACATCGAGCAACTGACGAATATCCTCGAAATGTAGGCCCGTAGTTGGCTCATCTAAGATATAAAGTGTGCGACCCGTCTCACGTTTTGCAAGTTCCGCAGCGAGCTTAATACGCTGCGACTCACCACCCGAGAGCGTCGTGCAAGGTTGACCAAGCGTAAGATAACCCAAACCAACCTCTTGAATAGCACGCAGTTTACTATATATCGAAGGAATATGTTCAAAGAACTCAACTGCCATATTAATAGTCATATTGAGCACATCGTTAATACTCTTACCCTTATACTTAACCTCCAGAGTTTCACGATTATAGCGATTACCACCGCAAGCCTTACACTTAACGTAAACATCCGGCAAGAAGTTCATCTCAATAGTCTCGTGACCAGCTCCTCGACACGTCTCGCATCTGCCTCCCTTGACATTGAACGAGAATCGCCCCGCCTTATATCCCCTAATCAAGGCATCTGGTGTCTCTGCAAACAGCTTGCGGATATCTGAAAAGACATTAGAGTATGTAGCTGGATTACTACGCGGCGTGCGACCAATAGGCGACTGATCAACAACTACGAGTTTATCAACGTGCTCGACACCCTCAATTCTATCGTATGGCAGAGGCTGATCATAGGAGCGATAGAGATGTCGCGAGAGTATTGGGCGAAGCGTACCATTAATCAACGACGACTTTCCAGATCCCGAAACACCCGTGATGCAGACAAATTTACCAAGCGGAATAGCAACATTCACTCCACGAAGATTATTGCCCATAGCACCATAGAGTTTCAAATACTCACCACTACCCTCTCTCAACTTTTCTGGTATTGGAATAGCTCTACGACCAGTGAGATAATCAGCCGTAATACTCTCACTCTCACATATATCATCAAATGTACCTGATGCTACAACTTTACCACCACGACGACCAGCCAACGGGCCAACATCAACAATGTAATCTGCCGAACGCATCATATCTTCGTCGTGTTCTACGACAATCACTGAGTTGCCAGCATCACGCAAACTCTTGAGGCTATCAATCAATCTACGATTATCTCTCTGATGCAGACCAATACTCGGCTCATCGAGGATATATAGCACATTAACAAGCTTCGATCCTATCTGCGTTGCAAGGCGAATACGCTGCGACTCACCGCCCGAGATTGTGCGTGACGAACGCGAGAGCGACAAATAACCCAAGCCTACATCGACAAGAAAGCCTACACGCTCGCGAATCTCCTTGATTATATCGCGAGCAATAAGCTGCTCCTTAAGCGACATATACTCCTCGACAGTCGACATCCAATCTCTAAATTCGAGAATTGACATCGCCGAGACCTCTGCAATATTACGATCTCCAATCCTAAAATTTAGAGCCTCAGCCTTGAGTCGCGAGCCTCCACAACGCGGACAAGTCTGCATAACAAGAAACTGTTCACGCCACTTCTCACCACGCTTCGACTCCTCGTCAACATCACGCATCATCCACTCCGAGAGACCCATCCACTGCGTAAGCTGATTGCCACCAGACGACGAGAACTCGTTTAGATGGATAGTCAAAGGCTCTGGATCGCCATAAAGAATTGCATTTAAGCCCTCTACAGATATCGCCTCAATAGGATCATCGAGCGTGAAATCGTAGCGTCGAGCAATCATCTCGAGCATAGCAAAGAGCATATTGTTATGATACTTACCCAATGGTTCAATACCACCCTCTCGCACCGAGAGCGAGGCATCAGGTATTATCTTTGTCAAATCAAATACAGCCTTCTCTCCCAAGCCATTACACTCAGGACAGGCACCCTTTGGCGAGTTAAAGGAGAAGGTGTGAGGTGCAGGTTCCTCGAAGGCCTCGCCTGTTGTCGGACACATCAAATGTCTCGAATAGAAGCGAGTGCCCTCAGTGGCATAGTCATAGAGAATTATCGTGCCCTTACCCTGACGCATAGCCTCAGTCAAAGAGTTCATCATACGCTCACGATGCTCCTGCCCCACCACAAGGCGGTCGATGACCATATCAATGGTATGAATCTTATAGCGATCGAGCTTCATTCCCGCCGAAAACTCTCTAATTTCGCCATCGATACGAGCATATATATAACCCTTCTTTGCCATCTGTTCGAAGAGTTCACGATAGTGGCCCTTACGACCCTTAACAACGGGGGCAAGAAATGCAACACGGCGACCATCAAAGCCCTCAATCATCAAATCTACAATCTGCTCATCCGAATAACGCACCATAAGTTCACCCGTAATTGGCGAGTAGGCACGCGATGCACGAGCAAACATCAGTCGCAGAAAGTCGTTAATCTCAGTGACAGTACCTACAGTAGAGCGTGGATTCTTGTTTGTTGTCTTCTGCTCGATAGCCACAACAGGGCTTAGTCCCGTAATCTTATCTACATCGGGACGCTCCATATTACCAACAAACTGACGAGCATAGGCCGAGAGCGTCTCCATATAACGACGCTGACCCTCGGCATATATAGTATCAAATGCCAATGACGACTTTCCAGAACCCGAAAGACCCGTAATAACCACCAACGAATCGCGGGGTATTGTCAGGTCTATATTCTTGAGGTTGTGAACTCTGGCACCAGTTATTTCAATCTTTTTATGCATAGTAAAAGACTACAACAATCCTGACAATAGAGTCTGGAGCGATATCCATCCCATAAGGTCGACAAAGAATACGACGATGATAAAGAGTGTAAACCAACGCACAAACTTAACACCCCAGCTCATAGCCCAATGAGATGCAAGAAGTGCACCGAGAATATTACCAACACCATGAAGCAAACCAGCCATCCACTCTACTTGGCCATTATAAATAAACACTGCAAGAGCAAATGGCGTAGAGAGGAATATCACAAAGCCCTTAATAACATTGGCAGTGATGATATCGAGCTTCATAGTCCATATAGCAATGGCTAAAATCAAGAAACCGAGGCCAATATATATATATCCACCATAGAAGCCAATGATAAAGAATAGCAAGTAGTGCCACCACTTGATTTTCAGGCCGTGACCACCTGTCACCTGCTCATTATCTTTACCCAAAAGTAGGTATACAAGGATTATGGCAAGCACCACACTAAGACATATCTTAAAGACTGAGTCGCTCACCTCGGTAGCCACCATAGCACCGAAGATATTACCTAAGATTGCGGGTAGCGACAGCAACACACCACTACGAACGTGAAGCATACCCTTACGCAAGAAGGCAACCGTAGCCGAGAAATTCTGCATAAGCACGGCAATACGGTTTGTTCCATTAGCAATACCAATAGGCATTCCCATAGCCATAAAGAGCGACATCGTTATCACTGAGCCACCTCCGCCGAGGGTATTTATGATGCCCACAAGAACACCAGAGGCAAGCAGTAGTACTATTTCGTTCCAGCTCATATTAGTAGTTTTCTTTCATTATAAACTCATCAGCATCGGCCGATACATTAAACTTAATTCTAAACGCATTAAGTGTATCCATATCAAGTTCTACACAAGCAACACACTCTCTATCGTCACACTCCGCAATACAGATACCTCGATAGTCAATAATAGCCGAATCGCCCGAATACTTTAGCATCGGTTCATCGCCAATACGATTAACCCCAATTACGTATGCCTGATTCTCGATGGCACGAGCACGAAGCAACGTCTGCCACACAGCACGTCGTGGCGATGGCCACAATGCCGAGTATATTATAGCGTCATAGTCGCCACGTTGACGACTCCACACAGGAAAACGCAGATCGTAGCATATAGCCAACAGATATCTCACTCCTCGCCACTCGACAACTTTGCGTTCGTGACCTCGAGTGTAGTACTCAGCCTCGCCGCCAACAGAGAATAGGTGCCACTTATCGTAGTAGTCCACCTCGCCCGTAGGTCGCACAAAGTGCATACGATTGCGATATTCATCACCCACCTTCACACTCCACGAGCCAACGATGGCTGCATCGCAACACTCTGCCATTCGCCTCATCCAGCTAAGCGTGCGACCATCATCAACCTCACGAGGATTGGTCACAAAGCCAGTCTGAAACATCTCACTAAGCACAATGACATCCGCATCAACCTCTTGCAACATCGCCTTAAGGGCCGCAAGGTTGGCTTCGACATCGAGCCACACGATATCTCGCTGAACTATTGCCACTTGCTGTTTCATCTCTACTTAGTTGCTATATAAAATAGATCAAAACACTTATCATCAACACTTTGAAGCCTATAGTCACTCATTTTAATTGACTCTGTAAGCTCCCTATTTTGGCTATGTAGCCTACGGCGATTAAGACGATTCATAACGTCGTATGGGATCTGCAATACCCAGCGTGGCAACCACCACTGCATACGCAGCACATCGAATCGCATTATGCGATGCACCGACTCGGCATTGTGGCGATAGTAGTCCCACACACGCTCATTACCCGCCACGCCAAGCTGCTCAATGTTCGAAAATGCAGAGAGCAATCGACGCAACTCATCTGCCGTATATTCACGCACGTGCCACGGATTTCTCGTGAGCGACATAGGTCTATTCGGCGTGCTCACAATAAACTTACCACCAGGTCGTAACACTCGCATAACCTCCTCGACAAAGAGCTTATCACGCTTAATATGCTCGATGACCTGGAACGAGACAACGTAGTCGAATGTCTCATTCTCGAATGGAAGTGGCGGCACCTTAGCCTCTACAAATCTGACATTTGCAGGCAGTGAGTCGACGCTCGACGAGCGATATTTATCAAGAGTCACAAACTCCGCAGCATTAGGAGCAATGATATCTACACCATAGCCCGTGCCCGTACCTATCTCGAGCACACGTCCTGAGACGAGCTTTGATGCCTCGACATATGCCAAACGTGAACGCTGATAGACGAAATTGTCGCTCACATCCAACGACACTCTCTCTGCCGTACCCTTAGTCATAGACTATCTTTTAGACTTAATACCCGTCTCAGTCTGTTCAACCTTACCCGCCTTGAGCAACATACCCAATGCACGCTTGAAGACCTTCTTGCTCATACCCGTAAGGCGAGCGACATCCTGTGGATCGCTCTTGTCGTTTACCGACAACACGCCACCGTGCTCACGAAGCATAGCCTCGAGCTTAACAACCGAGGTTTCAACCTCAGCAAGGCCGGTCTGCTGAAGGCTCACGTCAATACGCATATCTTCAGTAATCTTACGCACCCAGCCACGTGAGCGATCACCCACACGGATAGGACGGAAGAGCTGATTCTTGTAAATCATACCCCAATGGCGATTGTCGATAACAACACGGAAGCCAATGGGAGTCTCGAAGGCTACCAACACATCAACCTCGTCACCCATAGCAACAGTGAGAGGCTGCTCATTATGAATAAATGGCTTAATCTTATTTGTTGCCACGCAACGACCTGTGCGATCATCGACATACATATAGACCACAGTCTTATGGCCTGCCGACACAGCACCCTGCTGATTGCGGTTAGGCAAGAATAGGTGCTTGCCCGAGAGTCCCCAGTCGAGGAATGCTCCGTGGATACTCTTATCCACAACCTCAAGTGCAGCCACCTCACCTACCTTGATAAGTGGTGTTTCGGTTGATGCAACTAGGCGATCCTCCGAGTCGTGATATACAAACACGCTCACCTGGTCACCAGGCTTCATATCAAGCTTTGTAAAGCGGTTTGGAAGTAGCACTTCGCCACCCTCGCCATCGCCAAGATAGAGACCATAATCTGAAATTCGCTCCACTGTGAGCGTCTGTATTTCTCCTGTTTTCATACTCCCTTTATATATGTGTAGGGCGTAAAGATAATAAAAAAAAGTGAAAGACGCAAACCATCTTTCACTTTAAGACTTTAAGAGAGCGAAATCGAGACTATCTCACAACTGAGATGTCTGCTGCCGACGATGAGTCAGCATCGACCTTAGCACCCGTCTCGTGATACTCCACGTCGGCAGCACCTGAGGCTTTAAGCTCATAGGAATCTATTGCAAAGACCTCTAAGTCAGCACCTCCTGATGCATTAGCAACTACACTCTTTGCACGCAAGCCACCAAGCTCCGCGTCAGCACCACCCGACACATCAGCCTTAAGGGCATTGCAAACACCATTCATCTCAACATCCGCACCACCAGACACTGCCAAATTGATATCGTTGGCACTCAGCTCATTAAAATCGACATCAGCACCGCCCGACACAGCAAGAACAAGATTCAAGCAAGAGAGCGAGAGGTCAATATCGGCACCACCTGACGCAGCGAAAACTACCTCAGAATCAATCTGAAGCGACTCGACACTACTCAAGTCAACACCCCCAGACACAGCAAAAACAGTGAATCCCTCTGGCGAGAGACGTGCCTCGAGGACATCGATATCGTATGAGACATTAGGCTTCATCTTAATTTCAAGCGAGCCGTTAGAGACATCGACCACGACATACTCAACAACATTCTCATAAGTCGTAATCTGCACCGTACCAGGCTCTATAGTTTTATCGAAGACCACATTAAAACCCGACGACAGAGCCAACGACCTAACCCCCTCAGCATCATAGTTCATCTTTGTAGTAGTTACCTGACCATTTCCAACCACGACAGCTGAAACAACCCTAATGCACGATGTTGCCAAAACCATTAAACATACACCAACAAATAATAACCTTCTCATAATCTATAATTTATTTATATTAACTACTATTTCACCTCAATTGTAATATCGAGCAACGAGAGGCGTTCACGCAATTTAGGCAACTCCTCGTCCATAAACTTTTGACGCTCGAGCTGTTTGATATGCTCCTTCGCACCATCAGAGACAAAGAAACCGATACCACGACGATTAAACACAATGCCATCACCCTCAAGTTTCTCATAACTACGCATAACCGTATTGGGATTCACCCCCACCTCCTGAGCCATTTCGCGTACCGAAACAATACGCTCGCCCTCAGGCCACTCACCCGAAAGAATACGCATTGCAATGAGCTCATATATCTGTCGCCAAATAGGCTTATCATCTGAAAACTGCATCATAAGCTAACCCTTATATTGAAATTTACGAAGCAAGAAATAGCATCCAATCCACGACGTGGCAATAATAACCAAATAGACAACCACCATAACCGTATCACGACTCTCCATAGCGACATTTACTCTCACATAATGGCTCACAGCCAACATAAACAACGCCGCTAAGGCATAACCCAAGAGTGGACGTTTACGCACCAATATATTGACAACGAGTATAAGTGCGTGAATACTGAAGATGTTTACAAGTACACTATAGTTGCTGAAGAATGCATTTTGAAGCACCCACTCGAAACTCTCATCAATAGGAAACATCCAGCAGGATAGAGCTAACGATGGAAGATAGAAAATGGAGAATCCCAGAAGAGTTACCACCGTCGAGTTAAGCATAATAAATCCATAACGCACACCCAACGCAACAGGCAACGTATTCTCGATTGCATATGTATAGCGACTACGCATATTCTTAATCGAGATATGTACCGTAAGAAGCATCACAAGGCATAGCAACGCCATACTTATAGTCACAGCGTTAACTGCCGAGCGACTCAATGTCGCAAGCAGTAGTGGCACACCGAATGTCTGCAGGGCCAAGAGTGAATAGAACTTCACGTTCTCGACATAATGCTTGCGAAAGAGGTTAAATAAATCTTTTATATAACCAATCATAACTACCACTTTAATTGACGTTTACGAAGAACAACATAACATATAACATAGATAATGGCTGGCAGGCAAGAGTAGACAACCTTAATAATCGGCTCTACGACATCCGCAAACACCTGTTCGCTGATATAGATTGTATTATCATAGATAATGTTCATCTCCGACATCACACCAAGCACCCAACCTACACACGAGAACAAAGCAATAAAGCTTATGAATGCTATAAGATATGCCACGAACAAGTTACGACGTGCAAGCAGGTTGATAAGCAGTGCTCCAGCACCAAAGAACTGACAAGTGACATACAACCACCAATCACAGAAACCATTATCGTACATCTCCAAGAGCAACTCCTTTATATTGTAGATGTCGGGGTCCACAAACGCTGTTATCAGAGCAACAATAAAGGTTGAAATAGTAACAAAAAGTGGGTAGATGACAGCCATATTGAGCAGTAGGAATGACATTCGCTCACATTTTGACACAGGAACACACATCTCCAAAATCTTCATTCCACGCTCACGCATAGGATAGACGCTAAGCGATGCGAAGCCAATAGAAGCGAAGAAGTAGATGATTGCCGCAACTTCAATAGCATTTTCCACATCGCGATCCATAAGACCAATAAAGAGTGGTAGTCCCAAAATAACAAGCACCCTAATGAGGTACTTATTCTGCATCACATTGTAGTGATACAAAGTATATTGAAATACTCTACTTAAAGAATAGCTTCTCATAATCACTACTTATTAAAGATTGCAGCAATAGCGTTGCGATTTGCTGTAGTAGCATTAAACAAAAGCTCGATACTGAGCGATGTATCCTCATCATCCTCATTGAGCACAACTGCCATATCGCCCTGAATAGTACGCTCCGAATAGAGCACCTTATCGCCCTCTCCAGCACGGCCAAACTTAAGTTTTCGACAAATCTCAGAAGTTGTAGCATTGAGTGCCACACCTTGCTCATCGAGAATCACAATACTATCGAGCAACTGATCTACGTCTGCTACCTGATGCGTTGAGATTAGAACCATTCGCTCCTCATTTACATAACCTGCCAACAGACGACGAAACGTACTCTTCGATGGAATATCAAGGCCATTTGTTGGCTCATCGAGCAACAACATATTTACATTACAAGCCAAAGCAAAAGCGATATAGGCCTTTTTACGCTGACCCATCGACATTGAGTGCAGACGCTCCGCAGGGTTCACGTGTAACTCCTGGCAGTAGCCCATCATCTGTCCCTTATCAAACTTAGGATAGAATGGTGAGGTTACCGCAGCATACCTCTCAAGCGAGATGTTTGGCAAGTCAAACTCCTCTGGGATAATCATCAATTCACGCATAACAGCAACATCGCGGTTGAATGGATCAATACCCGCAACACGCACCTCGCCTCTCTGCGGACGCATTATACCACAAATAAGCTTTAAAAGTGTGGTCTTACCAATTCCATTGCAACCCAACAAGCCGTGAATATGACCCTTGTCGAGCGATAGCGAGATATTCGTCAACACCTGGTGCGACGACGAGTATCCAAACGAAAGTGAGTGTGTCGTGATCATACTTATATATATTTTAGGTTCAACATTTGCTCTTTTGGCAGCAACAGCCCACCATTTCTGGTGTATTAGTTTAGTAATACACTGCAAAGGTAATGATAATTTTCAAACATCCAAATTTTGCAACTATAATTTTCAAAATTTTGCTAACTTTGCACTATGAACTCAACGATTAAGGAGCATATCAAGGAGCAAGTTGCTTCGTTGCCTCTGTCGCCAGGCGTCTATCAGTTTGTCGACAGCAAGGGCACGATTATCTATGTTGGCAAGGCAAAGTCGCTCAAGCGTCGTGTATCGAGCTACTTCATTGAGAGTCGCGACCACTCAGCAAAGCTACGCGTTATGGTGCGACAAGTCGTCGACATCCGCCACATCGTGGTCGACAGCGAGCAAGATGCTCTACTTCTTGAAAACTCGCTAATCAAGAAGCTACAGCCACGCTACAACATCCTCCTCAAAGACGACAAGACCTATCCCTGGATCGTGATTCGCCACGAGCCATTCCCTCGCGTTGAGTCGACACGCGAGCTTCGTCGCGATGGATCGGAGTACTTTGGCCCCTATGGATCAATAAGTGTGCAGCGTTCAATACTTGCCTTTATACGAGAGGTGATACCACTGCGAATCTGCAAGTTATCACTCAACGACAAAAGCATTACATCAGGTAAATACTCCACCTGTCTACAATACCACATTGGCAACTGCAAGGGTGCTTGCATCGGCGAGGAGAGTGCCGAGGAGTACGACAAACACATCGACCTTGTCCGCTCGATACTCAAGGGAGACCTACGCCCAGTACGCCAATGGCTCACAAACGAGATGTATCGCGAGGCCGAGGAGCTACGCTTTGAGCGTGCCGAGAAGTACAAGCAGTCACTAGCAACACTCGAAAAATACCAGGCAAAGTCGGTTGTCGTAAGCTCCAAGATCGAGAACTGCGACGTCTTCACACTACTTCCCGACAACGACATCGCATATTGCAACTATCTTAGAATCGAGAATGGCTCAATCACGGCTGTGCAGACAGTGCGTCTGAGCGTAGGCATCGACAATCAGCCCGAGGAGCTACTTTCAAAGGCCATACAGCACATTGTCGACAACATCACTGGCACGCTTTCACGCGAGATCATTGTGGAGCATATCCCTACACCCGCACCGATATTCGACAAGGTGACAATTACTTGCCCAAAGCGTGGTGAGAAACTTCAACTCATAGAGTTCTCAAGACGTAATGCACGGCTATATCGTGCTGAGATAATGAAAAACCTCGAGATTAAGAATCCCGAGCGTCATACAGACAGAGTTATGGAGGCGATGCGTAAGGAGCTCCACCTTGAGCATCAACCTCGCCACATCGAGTGTTTCGACAACTCAAATCTTCAGGGCACCAACCCCGTAGCGTCGTGTGTAGTATTCCGTAACGGCAAGCCAGCACGCAGTGAGTATCGCCACTTTAATATTAAGACTGTCGAGGGGCCAGACGACTTCGCATCGATGCGTGAGATTGTGTATCGTCGCTATTCACGTCTCTTAGCAGAGGATAGCGAACTACCTGACCTCATCATCGTGGATGGTGGCAAGGGTCAGCTATCGAGTGCATATAGTGTCCTTAAGGAGCTTGGTATCGAGAAGCGAGTACCCATTGTTGGCCTTGCTAAACGCTTAGAGGAGATATTCTTTCCTGGTGACCCAATACCCTACTACCTAAGCCGTACGGGCGAGCCACTTAAAGTTGTTTGCCACATTCGCGACGAGGCACACCGCTTTGGTATCACCTTCCATAGACAGAAGCGTAGCAACAGCTTCCTCTCCAGCGAGCTCGACGACATTAAGGGCATAGGTCAGAAGAGTCGCGAATCACTACTCAAGAGGTTTAAGAGCGTGGCAAATATACGGAGTGCCTCGGTTGATGAACTCACAGAGTGTATAGGTAAGAGCAAGGCTGAAGCGATATACAACTACTTCAATCAAGAGACAAAATAATAGGGCTAAACACATTGTGCATTAGCCCTATATATTAATAATTATCAGCCATCGGCTCAAAATACTTCTGCTCGTGCTCACACGACGGACAGAGCTTTGGAGCCATACGTGCCTTAACTATATAACCACAGTTGCGGCACTGCCAAACAATCTCACCATCACGACGAAAAAAGTCGCCATCAGTAAGTCGACTAAGCAGTTTTAAATAGCGTCGCTCGTGCTCCTTCTCGACCTCTGCCACAAACTTAAACGTAAGAGCAATCTTTGAAAATCCCTCTGCCATAGCCGTCTCTGCAAACGAAGAGTAGAGCACATCCCACTCCTCGTGCTCACCCTCTGCGGCAGCAGCCAAGTTACGCTCAGTAGTAGAGATGATGCCCGCAGGAAATGTAGCATTATGTATTGTCGCCACACCGCCCTCAAGATATTTAAAAAATCGCTTTGCGTGCTCACGCTCCTGATCGGCAGTGGTGGCAAATACGCAAGCTATCTGCTCGTAGCCCTCAGATTTAGCTTTCGAGGCAAAGAAGTTGTAACGGTTACGTGCCTGGCTCTCACCCGCAAAAGCCTTGAGAAGATTCTCCTCTGTAAGTGTTCCCTTGAGTAAATTTTTCATAATGTAGAGTATTGGTTATACCCTACTCTCTGCAAAACCTAAGCCAAACAAAAAAAAGGCTGAGGCACACCACCGCAGCCACTATGCACTACTATATCACTTCATACTCCACACCAAACCACTCATCGAGCCTCTCCTCGACACGTCGTCGCACCTCGGGAGTTATACGATCCTTGATCCTCTTGTATACAAAGAGCACCGCAACACCATCGTCGAGAACACCCAAGAGCTTAAACACCGAACGAGGCAATAGATCGAGCGGCATAATGACGTAGGCTATAGCTCCATAAATCATCACCTTATCGAGGGTCGACGTATTCTTATCCTCGAGGACGTAGTAGAACTGCAAAATGGGGCGAGCAGCAACACGGCCCACCTTCAAGGCCCAAGGACGAAGTTTATCTATTAGCGAGTTAATCTTACTATTAAGATCAGCACTCTTAATTTTCTCAACAATAGGCTTTACATCTTTGCCCATAACAAGGTACACAAGCACCAAAATAGATAGTGTAATCAACATATTACTTCAAGTTTTAGTTATCCTTTTTGGAGTAAAGAGCAATTACCGATACAAAATATATCACCCATCACAAAAAAAATGCGGCAAATATACTCTGCCGCACTCTTCACTTTAAACCAACGCACTACTCCTTGAAGGCATCTGTAAACCCTTCAATGATTGATGGCACTGCCTCTAAAGTCTTTTTGGCCTCTTTCGTAAAGGTCTCAATACCCTGCTTAGCCAAAAGACCATAGTAGCGACCAATAGCACGCATAGCAGCATCTTGCTGCTCCTCAGTCATAGAGTCGTAATCGGCATACACCTGCTCTTGCATAGCCTCAAACTCCAAGTTAGCCTGCTCCCAGTCGCTCTCATCATACTCAGCTGACTCAGACTCTACCCGAGCAACATACTCATCCATCTTCTCGACGTTTCGCTGAACAGGGTCAACACACGCCACACACGATAGCACCAATATAGTAGCTATCAACAATCTGAATATCATAATAGTCAATTAATCATTTAAAGATAAACATTAGCTACAAGCACATCTCATAAATACGCTCGACATCCTCTGGCGTAAGGGTCTTAAAGCCCTTGATATCGCCATAGCGGCAAGCCTTACGAGCCATCGAGGCAAAATCATCACGCTTAATTCCAACCTCAGTAAAGGTACTCTTAAGGCCGAGAGTCTTAAAGAAGAAGTCCGAAAGACGCTTAATGCTCTCGCGAGCGATGACCATAGGCTCAAGCGTTGGGTCGATACCAAAGACATTGACACCGAATGACACATATCGCTCTACATTCGTCTCATCGAGACAGTACTCCATCCAGCGAGGAGTGAGTATTGCGAGGCCCAGGCCGTGGGTGATATCATAGACAGCCGAGAGCTCGTGCTCCATAGGATGACAACTCCACGCCTTCTTACGGCCACCATTAACAAATCCATTGATAGCCCACGACGATGCCCACATAAGGTTTGCTCGTGCCTCATAGTTCTCAGGCTCAGCAATAGCCACAGGGGCAAACTTAACCACGGTCTTAAGCAAGCCCTCCATCACACAGTCGAGCATAAAGAGATCCTTATTCATATTGAAGTAGACCTCCATAATGTGCGACATAATATCTACAGCACCACACGCCGTCTGATAGGCACTCACTGAGTATGTCAAAGTAGGATCAAGGAACGACACCTTTGGCAGCATTGCAGGGGCCATACGACCGAGCTTATCCTGAGTATCGAGATTTGATATCACACCACCTGCATCCATCTCAGAGCCCGTTGCCGAGAGTGTTAGGATGGTCACAATTGGCAGTGCTCGCTCAATAGGCTTAGCACCCGCACCGAAGAACTCCCAAGGATCGTGGTCGACACAAGCTCCAGCAGCCATAAACTTTGTAGCATCGATAGTCGAACCTCCACCCACAGCTAACAGAACATCTATATTGTGTTCCTTACACATATCTGCACCCTTACGCACCGACTCGATACGTGGGTTTGGCTCAATACCTGAGAGCTCAAAAACCTCCATATCTGCCTTACGAAGCTCCTCGACAACCCTATCATAGAGTCCTATACGCTTAATCGAGCCACCACCATACGTAAGTAGCACTCTACGACCATACTTGCGAAGCTCCTCACCGAGATGGCCAAGCTGATTCTCTCCAAAATAGACCTTTACGGGAATATCATATACAAAACTATTCATATCTTAAATATTTAGATTACTGTTTTTCAATTTTAAAACCAAGCTTATATATAAGTTTCAATGTGCTCATCGAAGTATTTCGATCAAACTCCTGCTCTGAGTTTGGCAACGCCTCGTATGGCACAATACAGGGATGGTGCTTAAACTCGTCGTTGCGTTCTGGGCCATACTGCCATCCCAAAGCGATACGTTCCTCTGCCCACACTTCGTGGACATTCTTGGCAATAGCCTCGGCTAACGACATCAACTCCTTCGGAAGTTCAACATCACTAACATCTATAGGATGTGGTACATAAGCCTCTTTTATCTCATTATCAAACATCATAGTTAATATTTTATATTACCCATATTTGGGCTACTCTTTATCCAACGAGCAGGGTTCTTGAATTGCACTCATATCTGCTACATCTCGTGTAAGATGCTCTCGGATGAATCGCAGCGACACCTTCCACATAAAGTAGCACAACGCCAAAACCGACATCAAGAGCACTCCTGAGAGAGATGCTCCGCCACCGCTACAATACATTAGCAACCAATCATAGAGGCCATGTGCTAACATTGGAACGACAAAGGCAAGTATCATATTGCGTGTGCGGAACACTGGGTAGAACTTTGCAAGCGACACGAAGTAACCCATAATCACACCACAAAGGAAGTGGGTAGGTACAGAAAGTAGTGCTCGGGTGATAGCTGTAGACATAAAATCACTACCACTACCCAATAAATACATCACATTCTCGACGGCAGCAAAGCCGAGCGTAACGCATACAGAATAGACGATACCATCAAACTTCTCATCGAAGTAGCGATTGTTACGCAACACCAATAACAGCATTATCAACTTGGCAGCCTCCTCAGGGATAGCAGCCATACCAAAGGCATTATAAGCCGCACCAGCCATAGTATCGTAATTAGCCTCACCAGGAAATACCAGGGATATAACGCGGCTAATGGTTAAAGAGAGCAGGATAGACAGAACACCAAAGAAGAAGGCCTTAAGTAGTTTGCCTGCAGGTTCTGGCTGACTACGATCCTTAAAATAGATAAAGGCAAAAAGCACAATTGCTGGAAGAAATCCAAGTATAAACACGGCTGAAACGCTCATAACTCACTATAATTTTGGGTTAGATAAATAGGCTTTACTGTTCTACGCTCTCGCCACATCTATGACAGAAGCGATGCTTGTCGCTCAACGTAGCACCACAATGGGCACAATGTGGCAACTTAGCATTCACCTTACGAGGCACAAGGTCGTAGCCGAGCTTACGCATAAGTTTGATTGTCTGCATAGCCATATCTCTATCGTACTGCTTCTCGCTGTCGGGCAACTGCGAATATGGAACCATACAAGGTGTCTGCTTGAGAGCATCATCGCGATGAGGGCCATAGCTCCAGCCATCACTACGACGATTGAAGGCCCACACCTCGTGAGCATTCTCTGCAATCGCCTCACGCAACTCATCAAGACTCTTGTCGAGTTCTACGTCTGAGAGGTCAATAGGCTGTGGCACATATTCATACTCATCTGCCTTACACGCCACCACAAGATAGCACTTCGAATCCTGCCAAGCATCGACAAAGTGCGAAAGAGGCGAGACAAGCTCATCAGCCGCCCTATTTGGATCGTAGAGCGTAATGGTCTGAGCCTCAAGATCACACGACTTAACAACGACACAGTGGTCTGGAATCTCACCAATGAATATATCCTCGATATACTCCTTTGCACAGCGACACATCTCACCTTCGTACAAAGCCTCGTCACTAAGTGAGTCGACAGACATAAGCTCGCCACTGTCGACAACTGCTATAACATCGCGCTTGCGAGATAAGGCGTTGATAATATCCTCGACAGAACACTTATAACGTCGAACAACAGCAAGTCCCCAACGCTCAAGATGACGGCCAATGTTGTGAAGTGCCGTACCGCTCTCAGTTTGCCAACCACTATTTGCACCCACCTCTGCAATATCCGCATCGTCAACCACTATGGCGTGACGCTTGAGGATATACTTCTCACACTCGGGGCTGCAGCCACAATTGGCCACACCACCCATAGCCGCCTTAGCGGATATAGGCAGTATCTCGACATCGCCATCGACGCCAAGAGAGAGATCTGAGTCCACAAGTTGCGATACTCTGAGAATCTCACGAAGCTCCTCATCGTGGTGCAACGACTCAATAATTCGACGCGACTCCTCGGCGGTAGCTCTACCATCGAGATACGAAGCGATAACCTCGTCGCAAATCTGCATATTCTTTCTATTCATACTAATCAAACTCTTTAAGTGCCAGCTCTGTAAACGAGGCGAGTGCACGTTTTTTAATATTGTATAAATTAAAGACTCCCACATTCATCTCTTCTGCAACCGTCTGCGGCTCAGCATCGTCGAGTACCAAGCGACGTATGACGTACGCATATCTGCGATTTGGCATCTTCTGAAGTATGCTCTCCACATCGATCTTTGCATCGTTCGTATCGCTGGCGGCATCATCTGCCAACTGCTGTGACTTACAAGAGAGAGTGTTTCGGGGATTCAAATCTATCACCCTGTTACGTTTTGCTATAAAATAGCGTATTGCAACAATCTTCATCCACTGAAATATCGAGCTACGACACTCAAACTGACGTAGTCGACGAGCATCATCCTCCATTAGATAGATGTAGAACTCGTTGACAAACTCGTCGTAGTCGACCTCATAGGAGAAGACATTGCGAATGATGCTGACAAAGAGTGGCCGGCAGTCCTTGAAGAAGAACTGCTCAGTAACCCCAGCATCACGCTTTATTAGGGCATCAACTATTTCTTGGCTCTTCATCGCTCGTTTCTCCATTAATTCTTTCATAAATATAGTCTGAGGCAGCAACTATACATACATCATTATTTATTGTGCTACCATCAATCTCCTTGAGCCTATCATATGAACATATATTAGGATGCTTCATCATTGACTTATATCTTTTTTTAGCCTCACCTTTCTGAGATTCTGAGTATCTGAAAATCTCCTGCTCGTCAACACTTAGAGGCTCATACGACATAAGTAACTGTTCAGTATTCCATCTATTATGCTCAACTTCAGCCATTAGCATAATGGTATTGGCATCACATTTTCTGATACCAGCATCATTCTTCACACATCTACGACGCACCCACAGCATATTTGCCGAATAGATGCCTGACCACCATTTAGCCGTTTTCGTTTTTCCATCAGGTTTTTTAATTTCTTTAAATTTTTCTTCCAGATTCCTCAGGCCCTCTTTTGCTCGCTCTTCCTCTTTGTAATCAAGAGCCTTTGGCACATATTTCTTGGAGACAACACTATTAAACCAATTACAATTATAATAATAGTCACTGAGCGTTTTGTCGTACTTGCCCTCCATCATCTTAGAAGCCTTGCTAACATATTCATCAGTCACCTGACGGGATTCAAACAAGTTGACACCCTTTGCTTTTGCTGCATTATAAGCTTCGTTAACATCTTGGGCAAAATCGTAAGCATTACCGACATATTTACCCACCCTTTGACGCTCTTCAATCAAACTGATATCCAATGCTTTGGCTACCATTCCAAAAGGCTTTATTTTCCCGTTAAAAGGTGTTTCATAACAACCTTCTGACAACGTTGAGAAGAGCGAGTCGTCGTATCGCTGATAGACAAGAACCTGCTGTAGTTGCTTAGCCCGGAAAATTTGGCGTGGCAGATAAAGAGCTGACGCCACAGCGACATTTGGCTCACTCTGGCACATTGCCACAGTGAGTTTTGCGTTATTCTCAGAAGCATCAATAATATACTGCTGAATAACAGGGTTCTCTACAGAACCATCTATAAACTCCCACTCAACATCAATAAAGTCTTTACCGAGATGCTCAAAATCTTTACCACCATTTTGACATAATGGATCATACCAATAGCCATACTTCTCGTCGCTATAAATATGAGGAATATCACAATCTCTTATTGACGGCAAAGCCTTAATATAACGCTGACGAGCCAACTGGAACATAGCCTTGAAACGACCCATAAAGAAGTTTCGCTCTTGCTCCATATTCGGCGAGATAAAGGTAATACGTGTACGCTTTTTTTTCTCCACAAAGTTTGGATAGTGAGCTAAGTGAGCTGCTCCAATACCAAGTGCCACACCCATTCGCGACATACCAGCAATGATAAGATGCACAAACTCTTCACTATCAGCCGATATACCATCCTCGCCTTCGAGCGGAATGTATTGACTTTTTCCCAATCTCTTAATATCAGGATCTACAAACACGTTAAATGCCCACAACTCATAGAAGTTCATAGGTCTAAAATCGACCTTTTCCGTAATATTTTCACTAATATTGGAGAACTGATATACTGAAAAGGTTGTCTGATGCTCGAACATCACATAGACTTTTGGGCGATCTGACACTTTTTCAACAGGTTTTCTAATATCAGAAATAAGTTCCAGGCATCGCATATTATAGGTATCGTGCATCGACTCTGCAGCTTCGTGATTATTAGTCTCGCCGAGAATATAGATCTCGCGAGCCGTTGCTATATTAAGGTCGTCAACATCACTTTTGGACGTTCTGTTACCACGATAGATCACAACGTGACGCTGCTGCGACTCATCATCGAGCATCGAGTAGATGTTGTTTCTCAACTCCTCCACATTCGACATTGCTTGAATAATGATATAGGGGTACTTTACCTTGAAACGACTCTTTATAGCCCCACCTCTCTTTATTGCCTCAGCCTCTCGATCGAAGATTGATTTTACAATATGGACATCCATATCTCCACCACCAATAATCACATAGGGGCTCCTCTTACCAAGATACTTCACATAGCGGGCATCGCCATTAGTCCACTTCTCACGTTTCGAGTCAAACCACCCCACAATCACCGAGACGAGCAGACCATTGAGCAGCAATACTCCAAGTCCAGCACTTACACCCGCTATAACTCGCCCACAATACGAGAGTGTAGTATGCTGATTTCCAGGATCAACAAAGTGATAAAAAATCATCCACAAAAGCGATGGCGAATGCTCCTCGGCTCCACACCTATCGCACAAACTTGAATCAGCATTAGAAGATGTACGCGATGGACACTCATCTTCATTATTAATACCGTCGCCATACATCTCCCCAACATACATAATCTGTGCGTAATCAATACCCTCACATTTAATAAATTCACAACACTTTACCGTGTTATTAATTGTACTAACCCAAAATGTCAACATTATAGGCACCGACAAAACAAATAATATCACACGTGTGAGGTATCTGCCCTTCGATAGTATCCAATCTCGCTTAATTGGACGACAAAAGAATATTACTACAGCGTGAATAAAATAAACAGATGCAAAAGGGCCGCCAATAAAGTTTATGAGTACAAATTGAATTTTATCAAATGACGACAGCTTCGAGTAGTCACACACTAAGTGTGCCCACAATATGAGCACGGCAGCCCAAATAAATGACCAAATGTGATTTATACAGAATCGCACAACCCTTGATTGTAGCTGTTTTAGTGCCGAAGCTATTGAATTAGTATAGTTATTTTGAGCCTCCATTGTAGAGTTCGGGATTTATATGTTAGTTCTCTTGCAAATATATAAAAAAAATAGGGTAATTAGTGCATAATTACCCCACTGTTTTTAGATCAACCGATCAATTTATATATAAAATTTAACATTTTAAGAAAAATTTCCTAACTTTATATCATCATTTTAATAAAATCACGAAAATAACTACCGTAAAATGGTCAACATCATAAGCATAAAGAGTGCTCTTCGTCCCAGCAGAATTAAGACTCGCAACCTCGATATCACATCAATCGACCCGACGTCTATTACTGCAGGCAACAACGCTGTGTCGGTACGTTGTCGCATCAGCGGACGCAAGGGCTACTGGCTGCTAAAATGTTATTTCCGTCATAAGCCCCACCTCGAACAAATCTATTGCAAGGCATACTACCCCAACGAACTTTGCGTACGCTCGATAGGTGGCAGTGAGGAGTATATCGATGTTGTGGCACTACCCTGGGTAGAGGGCAAATCTCTCGATTGGTATATCGGTCGTCACGACACCGACTACGCCGCACTAAGTCGAGCATTCGACATAATGGCCCTCACGATCCTCGATGCTTCGTTTGCCCACGGCGACATAAAGCCCGACAATATCATAGTCGGCCCGCACAACGTGATGACACTTATCGACCACGACGCAGAGTGGCGACCTGAGTTAGGCCTCAAAGAGGCAACTGAGATCGGCACACTTGCCTATCGACATCCACAACGCGATGCGGAGTATTTCAACAAACATATTGACGACTACCCCATCGCACTAATTTCAACAGCACTTGCAGCCTTAGCACTCGACAAAGAGTGTATGGAGCAATACATCAAGGCTGACAAGACTCTATTTACAGCGGAGCTTTGCGTGAGAAAACAGGATAGAGCTCTCGAGCAAGCAAAGCAAATATTTATCAAGCATCGCGACGTTGCACACTATCGTATTGCAAACGGTCTACACACCTGTACGCCATCTATATTCTCACTACGTAACTACATTTATTACGCAGCAAACCCATTTAAGCTCGAAATACCTGAATGGTCAACACCCTATCGTTCAGAAGGATACTGGGGATATCTAAAGAATGATATTTGGGTTATACCCCCACTCTTTGAATATTGTTTAGAGCTCACAAAGGGCATAGGCACTGTCACATTAGGCGAGACAACATTAGATCTTCCTGTGGTAAGTGCTCCGCGGCCACACAAGAAGTCTCTATCGTGGATGGACCTTATACCCACATTTAACAATAGGCCACAACCAAAGCCCAACCCAAGAGCATCGAAATATGTTAAAAACCCCAGCGACGACAGATGTGACAATCACGGCAAGCTATGGTGCAGTGAAGAGGAGGAGCTGATGGCAATATATCTCTTTGACGGTTGTCGACTTCCATTTATTGCCAGACAGCTCGGCCGCACAGAGAAAGCTATAGTTGTCCGCATACACAAATTCAAGCTGCCAATCACAAAGCGAAACCGCAGAAAGAAACCTTAGTCCCAATGCACAACACTCTTCAACGACTCCTCAAACTGCTCAGAACGAGGATCAAAACGTTTGTTACACACCGGACAGAAGAATGGAGAGTTCTCGTCGTTGGACTCTCCACAACCCACACATACAAAAACGAGGCCTACACCGGCTTGATGTTCGAACTTTGTGCCGCACCTATCACAACATACGCTATATACTACACCCATAATGCAAATATTTTAGTTATTATGGATGCAAATTTACAAGTACATATTGACAATTATCGTCAATACCGCATTTTTCGTATCTGTGACTCAATATAGCCTATAATGTAAGCCTTAAACTCAGCACTATCAACTATCTCAATATCATCCATTAGACCCATAACAAAACGGCCGACACCCACATAGTTACACACCATTGTATCGAGTAGCCAATGTACTGAATCCACCTGAGTGATATCACGTTCCGAAAGCGGATACTCCTCGATAAGGAGATTGTGGGCCAGCATACCAAGACGCAGCTGCACACGGTGCTGCGAGAAGCCAGTCATTCGGAAGATATCAATATAGCCCTGGTTATGCAGCGACTCACTCTGCCACTCCATATCGAGTACCTCCACAGAGCCAATACGCGACACTTTGAAGAGTTTATTCATACCACTCTCCACTTCATAGCACCACGCCTGAACATAGTTTGTTGTGAAGCCAAATGGCTCAACAAGGCGGTTTCGAGCAACACCCGTATGCGACGATGAGTAGTCAACAAGCACCACTTGACGACGATTTTCTATTGCATCTAAGAGTCTATTAACATTGCTTGCATTCTTACCTCGCACAATACTTGAAACCATTGAAGTACAGTTATATACTGTCGTCAACTTACGTCTTAGATTCTGCTTTAATGAGTTGGTATCATCGAGTGCTTCGATAAGCTGATTGACTATATGAGCCTCCTCATCAGTGAAGTGAACAAGTTGCGAAATCTCCTTAAAGTACCTACTCTCCTTACCCAGTTTGTAGACTCCGCCATCGAGCTTCTGCACTACAAATCCAGCATCCTTAAAGGTCTCAATATAGCGGTATATAGATCGATACGATGTATCAAGACGCTCGGCCAAATCGTTGACCGTGTAGTTGACATTGCCTGTCATAAGCTTCATAAGACGAAGCAGTCGTTCAAGCTTGGGCTGATCCATAGTTGTTTAGTTTATATTTCGCATCCCAAAGATAATAATAAGTTGTTAAATTATGACAATTTATGTCAATTATTTATACTGAAACTATCCAGTATTTATTTATCAAATGTATACTGGCACCATCAAAATAGACAAATTGGCACAGGCGAGACTATATTTTTGCCAAAATTTTGGTAGAATAAAAATAATTACTATCTTTGCACCACCAAAACGAAATTTTGGGATTGGAGAATCCGTAGCTCAGTCGGTAGAGCACAACACTTTTAATGTTGGGGTCCCGGGTTCGAGCCCCGGCGGATTCACCACCTTAAAGGAGTCGAGTAATCGGCTCCTTTTTTCTGTATCAGATCACTACTGTTCCATTAAAATTTGGGGATATTCTTTGAAATTATTGAAATATAGTTAGTTGCAGAGATTTTTCAGTGCGAACGGACTTGAAAATTTAATTTTGCGGAGATTTAATGATAGCCGTATATGTTTTCAGACAAGTTCGTTTTTGCTCAGTTAGTCGCTTTTCTTGATAGAAGTAAGTTTAACTGCATCGTTGCCAAGTACAATGGAGACAGATATGTCAAGCACCTGACCTGTTGGAACCAGTTTCTTGCGATGATGTTCGGACAGCTTGCCAATCGTTAAAGTCTGCGTGATTTGATTGTCGCTCTTGATGCTCATCGCTCCAAATGCTATCACTTGGAAATGGGTAAGAACATATAGAAATCATCACTCGCACGAGCAAATCAAGATAGAGATTATCGCATCTTCGAGGAGTATGCTTTCCACCTCGTTAGCGAGGCAAGAAAGAGATGTTGCAATGACATCTTCGAACTCGGTGGCAATGTCTATGCTTTCGACTCCACGACCATAGACTTATGTTTATCGGTCTTCTGGTGGGCGAAGTTTCGAAAGAAGAAAGGCGGTATCAAGGTACACACATTATACGATGTAGAAACACAAATACCAACATTCTTTTACATAACATCTGCATCGACACACGACTCAAAAGCGATGAGTGAAATTCCCTATAAAACAGGATCTTACTATATATTTTACCGTGCTTACAACAAGTTTTCACAATTGTTTAGCATAAATCAAATAGGGGCCTATTTCGTAGTCCGAGCAAAGAAGAATCTACAATGCAAGACCATCAAATGGAAACGCCGACTACCTAAAACGATAGACAAACTATAAGAATTATAAGATATGAAACGAAACTTAACATTTGAAGATTTGGAAAATGCTTTGATGCTTATCTCCTTCGATACGGCAGATGAGGATGGCGTTGTCGAGCGTGAAACCCTTGCCTACACCTATGCAGATAGCAAACTCAAATTCTACACTTTCGATGCCGAAGGTGTCACCCTCGATGCGTCGTTTGATCCTAACGACCACGAGATTTTGAAGGTTACTACCTACGATTTCGACCCTGACGACTACGAGGATGCTACCGACCTTGTAAAGGCGATACTCAAACACGAGGGCCGAGAGATTATCAAGGAGGCCCCATACAACGAGTGGGAGATTGTGGACAACAAGGTCAATATCGTGGTCTATAATGCCGAGCCAGAGGTGGTTGCCGAGCATAGCTGGAAGGGTCGAGCGAAGAAGAAGGATGTCGTGCCAAAGGAGCCGGAGATGACCGAGGAAGAGAAGGCTGAAAGGTTTCGCAGGAGTTTCGAAAGTATGATGCATGTAGAGGAGCAAAACTTTAAGAGTGATAGGCGTATGCTCTTTTTTCACCTCTTTTTGATGGTTGTGGCAGGAGGTCTTACTGCTTGGCTCGGATACTGTTTGGAATGGTCTGCCACAAAAAATTGGATATTTTCAGTAGGAATGGGAGCATACTTTACGCAGCTGTGGTGGTGTAACGACAAACGAGCTCCTCTGGGCGTTGCTGCACCATTTGAAAGGCGTTGCCGATATCGCCCGTGGATAAACGGAGGCTGGATAGTTGCGACAATCGTATTCGCATTGCTCTTTGTGCTAATACACAAAGCTGGAACATTAGAGGAGAATCTTGATGACATTGTTACATCTTGGTTTGTTTTCATACCGGCATTTACTTTGGTGATTCGGATAACAATTGGTTCGACCAAACCTTTACCTGTCCGAATGGCCGAGAAGTGGTTCCCAAGCTTATACAACGGTAAGATAGAACGCAGGGAGGTACGCTATTTCTGGGCTAAGTTCTTCAGACGCCTCGTGTGGTTAGATTAAAATTAAAAACTTTAAAGACTATGAGATTTTTGAAGATTATGGGCTTTATAGGCGTTGCACTTATGGCTTTGGGAATTATTGACGACTTCTTGTCGTGGTTCGACATTGTATTTATTGAGCCTAACTGGGTGTCTGTACCGATGATTCTTGTGGGATTGTCACTTACTGCTGCAGCGACTGTCTGTGCAGAGTTCACAAAGGTTACTATCCCCGAGAATGTAGAGGTAGTCAGTAACAATACTTTTGAGGACTTTGTCAATCTCCGAGAGGCGGAGATTTGGGGATATATCGAGGGTGTGAAGCGTTCGCTCGGCACAGTAGCCTCCCTCGATATAGATTGGAAAGATCCTGCTGTACTTGCCGAACATCTAAGGAGCGGATGCTATATCTAGATTAAGTGCGGACGCAGTTGGAGCGACTGGAATTAGTTGGTTATATAATCCGCTAAACCTTTTGATTTATAGCAAATAATTCTTAAATTTGTTGAACTCCATCAGTCTAATCTGTGATGTGCCCGAAAAATGCTCCTGATTGGATTTATGAAGACTTTGATGAAGTAAGAGTAGCATATTGGTTATTATTTGATTTTTCACGAGAGTAACTATACTAAAATCTGTACTCGCCACAATCAATATTCCAGCAAATAGTGCGTACTACTACAAGCAGCGTCTACCCATACAGTTGCACGACAAAATCGTAGAACTCGCACCCGAGAAGAAGACAAAGAAATAACTATGGAGAATAAGATTGGAGAGGGTATCTATGCCGAGTTTGGGAGTATGTTCTCGCTCGTTGGATGCCAGGCAATAAGGGAAAAGAACATCAAGAAACTCACCGATAAGCAGCGTGAGGCACTCCTTGGGTTAGAGGAGCCTCACGAGGTTACGATTGCGTGGTTGAGTAATAGCGACGGCCTTCTGCGCCTACGCTCGCTTGTTGATAGAGGCAGATGGCGTTTTATGGATGGCGAGGGCGTTATCACAACAATACCTTCACGCTACGACTATGTGCGCCAGGCGGTGGATGGAGTGGCGATTGTTGTTATGGGAGGCTGCGGTTCCACTTCAAATGTGTACAAGGAGGGCCTTATCGACACCCAGGGCAATGAACTTACCCCTATCAAGTATGACTCCATCGGCTTTTTCAAAGATAGCGTAGCCGAGGTGTGCATCGGCACAGAGCGTGGCGTTATCAACAATAAGGGCGAATTGGTAGAACCATTGACTGCAAAACCTAATCGTTCGACGCACACACAATTCGTTGTCGATGGCGACAATGCCGAGCGGCTCTTCAAGATTTTCAAGGAGTCACACTTTGTGAAGAGTCACAACGCTATGGGCTTCAATACGCAGATAGAGTTCGACTACGCAGATGGTGTGCTACGCATCGAAGAGCGTACAGACGCAAACTCTTTGGTGGAGGAGTTGTTGTGCTTCTTTGAGGGTTGCGATAACTTCTACTTCCTCACCGAATATATTGAGGGTGGGGGCGTGCAGTCGTACGATACAAACGACGAGGATAAATGCTTTTAATAACGAAAATATAATCAAAAATTTCAACTATGAAGATTTGGAGAATAATCAGAGCAGCATTGTTCGCAATCTTCGCAGTTATCTGCTTGGTTGCCGGATATTTTGACTTTAAGTATGGTGATTTTGACAATAAGGTAATGTACATATTATTTGTAATCGGCCTTTTGATCGGTTTTCCTAGTATGATAAAAGATATTGCATCGCCATATAAAGGCAAGAAAGAGCCTAAAAAGTTTGTTCGCAGGCGTCTGCTATTTAGTGTGGCCATGTCGGCAGTACTCAGTATCGGTATCTACTTTTTAATGGGACTTAACCCCGATTTCTGTGTGGTATTAGAGTCGCAGATGGGTGTTGAAGGTGTATTGGTGCCGCTCATCTTCTTTGCTATATTTTTGGTTATGTATCTAATAGTAGAGTTGTTGATGTTCTACCTACCACGCCGATTAGGTTGGGATGATGACTTTGAGAGCGAGGCGGAAGAGGAGAAAGCAAACAACACAGCAACGATAATAACTGCTGTTATAATGCTGTTTTCGGTTGCGATCTTTGTGGCAGCAGAGCTAATACCTGGTTTCTACGAATATATAAGTTCTGACTTACTTGTTGCCATAGTAGCGTTTATAATAACAATTGGCGTATTTTTGTATCTACGAAAGAATAGAGATTAACAACGGAGAATTATGAGTGTTCTTTGGAGTTTGTCGTTGCGTGCGAAGAGTGCCGACGAAACAGCTAAAATCAACGAATATGCAAAGGAACTTAACCAGAAATACAACTTTGAGTTATACACAGAGGAGTATGGCGGTTTGGAATTCTTTGACTGGGGATTTCGTTATGAAGATATAGATAGCGACAAAGTAAAACTCGCTGAGGAGATGATTAAGGAGGTCGTTGCACATTTTCCCGATATGAAACTAACGTTTCGATGGACGGGCGATGGCACGTGCATCCACTGGGAGACGATATCGAAGAATGGCGTTTTGGTTGATATAGAGCCTTGGCGGGTTTGGATTCATTGCGAAAAGGAGAGCTTCGGTGAGTTGTTGGCCAACATTCCATTTATTAAGCAGCGGGGCTTTGATGTTAGATGTAATGAGGATGAAATGGATATATGCTGGGAATATGACCATACGTCGGAGGAGGATCTCTGCAACGATACTATTGTCCAGTTGAGCAAGAAGATGGCGCAGACGACTATCTACTCATACAAACATATTATGATGGACAATGTCAGCGAAATAGAGACATTCTGTGTGATGAAGAATGGTGAGGGAGAGTGGCTTGTAGATTTGGCTCTTGAAGGGTTGGTGCCTTGGGAAAGATCATGGAGTTATTGGGATGTTATAAAAAAACCTGAAGACTGTCTTGAGCAGATGCTCGATAAAGTGAGGAGGGGTGAAAAAACCGAAGGAGACATCTTTATAACTCTTTTGTATTCTGCGGAATATGAGGCGCATAATACGGCTAATAGAGGATTGGAGCACTGGCTTGCTCTCTTCAAATCGGAGGATAAGCAGTGGCTTATGGCGGCAGATAGAATGCTCTACGATTGTATCGTTTTGGCAGGTATGTACCACAATTGGAATAAAGATAATAGTGATACGCCACTATTTGAGTACAATGAGCAGGATGAACTACGCTTGTTTGAACGCGTATCTGACATTTGGAGAGGTATGAATCTTCAGGAGCAGAAGGTTTATGTCAACTTGTTAAAATTCACAAATTTGGATTACAAATCTATTTTGCGAAACTACTTGGAGATAATAAAACCATATCGAAAAGAGACAGACGAAATGTTGC
>JAEIGA010000232.1_pt1 | contig 78503 bp, 127 predicted proteins | sample 9270691 | NCBI WGS metagenome assembly JAEIGA01 (sample SAMN17057246, study PRJNA624740) | gut metagenome | biome: biome; isolation source: fecal sample | host: Bos grunniens | place: China: Xizang | collected 2019 | reverse complement strand
TACTTACTTCTCTATTTGATGTGGTTGAGCCGGTAAGTGTTGCCGTACCATTGTAACCATCGTCATAAAGAACAGTTAACTCTAATACGTCACCGTAGTAGAAAGTTCTAGTTCCACCATAGTTTGCAGAGCGATTAACATATATCTACTACCATGTAGAAGTATCTCCTTTAATTGGAGAAGATGTACGTTTTACAAGATAGCTACTTACGTGATCGGGTAATACATAATAAGTTAAAGTGAATGTTCTAAAATCGCTGTCATTTACATATGCTTCACTATTTGTATTACCAGTAACAGTAATCGCATTGTTTGTCCAATTGGTTCTAGCCTAGCTATATTGAGGTTGTGCTGTAGCACTTACAGTTAATGTATCGCCATAATAAATAATATCATTATTATTCAATGTTCCTTTACTAGCAGTAGGATGTGCGGTTGAAGTACGAGTTACAGTATGAGATGTAATATAGTTACCAGTAGTCTTAGTTAATCTATATTCAATCATACTACCTTGTTGAACCACAATATTCATAGAACCAGTTACTGTTACACCAGTGTTTGATGAGGTGATGCTACTTGTTACATCTACATTATTAACCAATACTTTGGGTGCATTGTAACCTGCGGTCGCAGCCAAATCAGATATGAAAATTGTATCTCCTACATCAGCCTAGAAGCTATTTGAAGAGGTACCGGGTGTATAATCCTTCTAACCACCATCACCTACCTAATGTATAGTATATGCTTTTACACCAGTAGGCTTAGCATTATAAGTAATAGTATAAGACACAAGATCGGCTACAACACTTAATTCAACATTGTTTTTAATAGTAATAGTTGGACCAGACGTTGTTTTATTATCCATGCTCCAGCTATATTCTATATTCTAATAATTTGCCTGTAAATCAGCGGTTGCCGTTAAAACGTCATTATAATAAATTGGTGTGCTTGAGGTAATAATTTGATTAATAGCAGCTCCATATTTTTCGGTTGCGGTTCTTGTAACCTTAATATTTTCAACGCCTCTATTATAACCTAATTTAAATGTATATTGTTTTGGCTATGAATGTATACCAATTTCGGTGCTACCTTCAATTTGTAAAGCACCGCCTTTCCATTCGTTACCATTAGCAGTTAAAGAAGGTTCGTTGTAATAAGCTGATGTATAATTCATATATAACAAAATAGGAGTATTTTGTGGTACAGTGAACTAACCACTATTCTTATCACTATAGTCTTTAAGGATAGGAGCATTATTTTCTCCATTAGTAACATCTACAATTCGATACTCTATTAAACCTGGTGTCGTAGTAGCAGGATATTTAACAACACATTTTTTAAGACCTGCGGTCAGTGTAATACTACTATCCCCTTGTATAATGCCACTTGGACAAGTTACTGTGGGATCGTAATATCCTTCAGAAGCTGTTGCGGTAGCGGTAATTATATCGCCATAATATACTGTAACTTTTTGCTCTGTTGTGGTTGCATCTTTGGTAGCCCATGGGTTTGGAGCATTAGTCAAACTAGATTGTTTTCTATTAACCTTTAAGCTTGATACACCAGTGTACAAAGCAGGAATTGTAAGAGTATAAGATATAACTACCGGTTCTGAGAAGGTCAATTCAACATTACTTGCATTTACAGTAAACGAATCATCATACTCTACTTCATTAAACGAAGCGGTTGCTTTCTCGTATCCTGGCTTATAAGAATTAATTTGAAGAGTTAAAACATCACCATGATAAACGTCTATTTGTTGTTTATTGGGATAATCTGTTGAAATACTACATAATTCTTCTGGTTGCGTATATGTATTTTGATATTCTGCTACTCTATAAACAGTATATTTATTAAGATTATCGGGAAGAGCAGGACAAGTAAGTGTATATCTTATTGGATCGCCATGTGTTGATTTACTTGTTGTATGACCTGTAACTGTTGTTGTATTATTTGTCCAGTTGGTTGTTGGAGCCTAGAAGCCATCAGCGGCTGTTGCAACAGCCTCAAGTACATCGCCATAATAAATTTCTGAACCATTTGATAATTTTCCAGTAGTAGCATTAGGGTTATTGGTTCTAATACGATTTACTATATGGGTTGAAACACCATCACCCTTTGAAATTGTTAAAGTATAAGGTATCATGCTACCAGCCGCAACTCTAATTGTCGTTTCTCCAGTGATTGGAATACCATCGCCACTCGACCAATTATTATTCTATACTTCATTAACATATACCTTAGGAGTATTATAACCTGCGGCCGCAAATAAACCAACTATTGCAAACGCATCACCAATAGCTGCTTCAAAATAACCGTCAGATGTTGGATTTATTTCTCGAGTATCACTACCAGTATCAGGTATATAACGAATATAATAATCACTACTTACTCCGGCTGGTCTTGCGTTATAATATACTTTATAAGGTACAGGTATAGCATCAACACTTAATGTTACATTGCTAGTAACTGTAATGTTTACACCTATGGTTGTTTTGTTGTCCATTCTCCAACTAAAGGTCAAATCTTTATAGTTGCTTTCTAAATCTGCAGTAGCTGTTAAGGTATCATTATAATAAACGGGTGTACTTGCTGTAATTGTTTGGTTAATTTGTGCACCATGCTTTTGGGTTGACGTTCTTGTAACTTTAACATTTTTAGCACCAAGCACAGAAGATAAGGTAAATGTATATTCTTTTGGTTCGGGTATAATACGAATTTCCGTATGAGTAGTCAGGCGTAATGGGTTTTCCCAGTCCTATGCCTAATCATTAAACTAAAGTAATGGTTTATTCCAATGTAGGCTGTCTGCTAAGGTATAATATAAAGTTAAATAATCTTCTGACGTTACAGTTTTTGAACCACCAACCAAAGATTCTTCGTAAGAAATTAATTCAGTCTATGAATATTGATCTATAGATTTTAAAATTGTATAACTAACTCCAGAAGGTGCAGCAGGATATGTTAAAGTATACTGTTTTGCCTATGCGGATGCTATTACTTCAACGTTTCCGGTTACTGTTACCTCAACGTTTGTAACTATATTCTGTTTAACGCCGTTAATTGTTAAGCCAAGATTTTCATACATTGTCCAATCGCAATTTGCACTTACATAAAGTATATCTCCATATACCAATTCACTATATCCATTTTGAATAACCGTACCATCTTGTTTTTTAATAGCAAGTGTTGCGTTTGCTTTAGATGCGGTTAATGTATATTTCTCTCTTGCTCCTGCCTGTACTTTTGCATTAATGCCATTCGGATTCTTATCAGCATCAAATGTTACAATTCCGCTTGGATACGCTTCTGGCTCATGATAACCAAGAGCTTTTTCTGCGGTAAAGGATAATTCATCAAGATGATAAATTGTTGCTGTTACAGAACCATTTTTAGTTGCATTAGCAATAATTTTATTTGTTTCTCCTAATCCTATTGGAGACTTAAGTCTAGTAACAGTATAACTAGATACGCCATTTGCGGGAAGAGCATCTACAGTAAGCTTATATCCTATTGGTTGTGCTATAAGCTCAAAAGTACCATCTGCATTAATAGTAATTGGCGCATCTGGTTCATAAGCCACTCCATTATATTTAATAATTACATTATAACCAAATGCTTTGTTATATGATACTGCAACTGTTGTACCTTGTATAATATATTTTTCTCCACCAACCCTAGCATCTTCTGGGTTTATATATACAATACCACTACTATTATATTCATAGATTGCATATTCCTATAAGCCAGGAATATTGCTAAAAGCTGGATAAGTTACTTTATACATTCTATCACCAGCCATAACCTTAATTTTTACATCCCCAGTTACCTTAATTGGTAAAGTAGGAGAATAAGTGGGTGATGTATAATTTTCTGGATGAGATAATTCACCAAGTGTAAGGTTATCTCCATAATATATTGGAACAGTAATAGATTTTTCGTTGTCAAACGTATTGGTTGCTATATTTCCAATAGTACTTAAAGTAGCTTTTGCAGAAGTACGTTTAACTGTCATTTTATCAGTACCTTGCGGCATAGTGTCAATGGTTAAATTAAATTTTTTTGCCCAAGTACAGCATTCAGAAACTTCAAAAATATTTAATTCTTCAAATTCTGTATCTGTACGAGCATATATTACTTTATCTATATCTTCTAATTTTACTTTATCTATTTCAGGAAGTGATGTCATAAATCATACCTCCTTATTTTGGATAAATTATTAAAGCTTTATCGGCTGAATCATAAGCAAATTGCGGCCTGTCGGTTAAGTCATTATAACTACCAGAAGTCGCAACATCAGCAAGATTAGGTCTACCATCTATTTGTCCCCAATAAGTTATACCATCGAAAAAGTCTGCGGTAATACCATATTGATTGCCTAACATAGTGCTTTCCTTTTTGATTAAATAAATCCCTTCTTCACCAAAGTGTGAAACCTTATTACCATTCATGCCTAATAGCGGTATGTATTCTGTAGTTGTTATAGGAGGTAAGGGACTAATCTCTATCTATGCAGAAAGTGAACTTAAATCAATATCAGTTTCAATAGCTGCCGTCTATCGTGTATTACCTATATATTCAAGTAATCCAAGATGTAACATTTTAGTTGTAGGATTATAATAATTTGGATTTATAGTGGTTTCCTATCCATCAACCACTCCCGTAGTTTCAAATTTATATGAAGTTCTGCAAAACGTGTCACTTGTTATTTCGGTAACTCTGCCAAATTTATCAACCTTTATATACGGAATTAGAGCAAACGTATTAGATTGATCTCCATCATATCCGCCCCATATTCCCTATTCGCTATGAATTTCTGTTAAACTAAATGTTCTTGCATTTGTTCCTCCAAGAACCAATCCATCTCCTGCAGAATATACTTTGGCACCAGCGTCTATACCATTTAGTTTCTCCAATAGGTCATTAGTAAAATCTTTTTCAGACAACCCTTTTCCTGTTTCTACGTCTACTTTATCCGCTAACATACGATCAATGTCACTTTGAGGATAATATTGTGTATTATGTTCGTGACTATCATCAATAATACTAACTATGCCATCAGCAATAGTAATATCTCCACCTGCTTTAACAGTACCTGCAGTATCTCCATTAGCTAAAGGTACATGACCAATTAAAGATAAGTTTGCGGCCGTGGTTGCTCCATCACCAATAGCTATTTGAGCCTTATTGTTATTATCCCAAATAACAATTGGTTCATTAACAGAAGGTGTTACATTACTACCTTCATCCTTAGTGGTGCTACGCAATATAAATTTTGATTTTATTCTTTTTGGAGTACCAGTTGCTTGGCTATTTCCATCAAGATTTACTTCATCGCTTGTTAAGCCTATTGTATATTTACCTGGATCGGTTGCATCTGTCGAAACCGTAATTGCACTATTTTCTGGGGTTGTAATATCGGTTACAAAACCAGTATTTATTATTTCGTTAGCCATTTTATTTATTTCCTCCTTTTTATCTTTCTCATATATTTTGAAAAATCATAAAATTTTATTATTGCGGTTTGGCCAAGATATTAAAGGGTAAAAATAAAAGCTCAGACTTTTATCTGAGCTTTTATATTGTTTAAACTTGTTGATTTAAGTGGTTGTATTAACCGCCACCCATATAATAAATTACGCCATCTTTAATGTAATCATTCCAATCAACTGCTTCATTTGTTGTAGGATCAATAACCCAAGGTCCATAACCACCATTCTGTACAGGTGTTACTAAATCAGAGCCATCGTTATATAGCATGTAACCAAGTACACTCTGTGCATCTAATGTACTCCACTTTGTATTAGCAGGACATGTATATACCGCATAAGGTGTATCCAAACCAAAACTTATTGTTGTAGGCTGAGGAGGACTATAAGAACCAGCTGTTACTGTTGCTGATACATTACCAGTTACAGTTATTGATGTCGAACCATTACTAAACTTGTAAGTAGGTGTACCATAATAAGAAGAAGCACTTGCACTAATAGTTAAATAATCACCATAGTAAACTGTCACAGTACTAGCATAAGAAGGTGAGCTTACAATAGTAGAACCATTTCTCTTAATACTATAACTTGATACTCCAGTAGGTGTGGCTGGGTAACTAAGTGTATATGGTTTTGGATTAGCAGTAAGACTGAGTCCAAGACCATCAGCAGTCATTGTTGCTACATGTTCGCTTGAAATAGTTACATTATTTAATTTTGCTGTAGGTGTATTATAGCCAGAACCATTAGCAGAGAAGTTAAACATAAGCTGTGTGCCAATAGGAATCAGCATTGAACCATCCGATTCAAGAGTAAGAGTTTGCCATCCATTGGTGCCATTATATTGAAGAATCTGGAATGATGTTCCTGTTGGAGCAGGGTAAGGATAGCTAAGAGGAGCAGCCACTTCCTTGCATCGAACAACAATATTAAGTCCGCTATAAGATGCACCACTTACTGTATGAGAACCACCATTAGTAAACGCACTACCATTTACAGTCATTGATTCAATCGCCCACAACGGGTCAACAGTAGCAGTAATTGTATAAGTCTGGAAGTGAGTTACGCTTGAAACTGCGTTACCATTTGCATCTCTAACAGTAACTGTAGCATTAGGTGAACTCTTAGTAATTGAATAAGTCTTAACGCCTGTATTAGTTGAGGTACTTGTTACACTGCTATAAACTGTTTTAGATGTCCAGTCGAGAGACGGAGTATTGTAACCTTCGCTTGCAGTAACAGAGGCCGCAAGCACGTCGCCATAGTAGATAACACCATTAGTGATTGTAGATCCAGCACCAGCATATTGAGAACTTGTTCTTGTAACTGTATGCGAAGCAGCTTGTGTAGCTTTGCTAATAGTAAGTGTGTATTGTTTAACACCCTTATTAGTTGATGTACTTGTTACATTGCCGTAAACTGTTGTAGATGTCCAATCAAGTGAAGGCTTATTATAAGGAGCACTTTCTGTTACACTTGCACTAAGTACGTCACCATAGTAGATAACACCATTAGTGATTGTAGATCCAGCACCAGCATATTGAGAACTTGTTCTTGTAACTGTATGTGATGCAGCTTGTGAAGCTTTGTTAATTGTAAGTGTATATGATCTAACAACACCACTATTACCAGTAAAGCTGATAGACTCATTACCATCAACAGTTAAAGAAGTCCAGCTTAATGAAGGAGTATGATATGCTGCATTTGAAGCACTTGCGGTCGCAGTTAATGTATCACCATAATAAACTGTTACTGTACCTGCAGCACTAGGATTGGTTACGAGATTGCCTGTTGCAGTATAAACATTATGAGTGAATGTTCTATCAATCTTAAATCCAGTAACTCCAGTGAGTGTCTTAGGATAGCTAAGAGTGTAGGACTTAGGACTATGATAAATAATGAAGTTAGTAGTAACATTGAAATCTGTAAGTTCCTTTTCTGTCCAGTTTACAGTAGGTGCATTCCAATAAGTTGAATTTTCAGCGCTATAGTCTACAAACACATGTGTTCCATAAGGAAGAACTATAGAACCTGCGGAACTAGGATTCTGGACTATAATTTCCTGACTTGTAGAAGTTACTGCCTTGAGAAGTGTAAACTTCGCACCAGCAGGCTTAGCAGGCCATGCAAGGACACATCCCTTTGCTTTAGTAGTAACACTAACCGTTGTATCATCAGAAACTGTAATAGAAGATCCAGAGCTAATTGCAGAACCCGCAGCATAAATACCTGTAATCTCATAACCTGTATTTGCACTTGCTGTAATAGTTAACGTATCAAAGTGATAAATTGTAGCACCATTGCTTAATGTTGTATCACCACGTTTAACGGTAACAGAAGCATTCGGAGCGGAAATAGTTAAAGTATATTTAATTGTACCAGCATCGAAGGAAGTACTTGCGATTGTTGAATCGCTCATGGTTACTGTATAAGTTGAAGTTGTATAACTTGTAGATCCATTATGCCACTTGTGTGTAGGAGTGTAATAACCTGTCTTAGCGGTTACCTCATAACTGAGTACATCACCCTCGTAAACTGTTGTTCCACTTGCAATTGCTGTTCCATTACGTTTAACAGTATGGGTGTTTGCTTGATTACACTTACTGATTGTGAGTGTAGCCATCTTAAGACCTCTAGTAACACTAGCAGACAAGTTGCCAGTTACTGAGCTAGCTATAGTTGCTGTTGGGTTAGCGAATCCGTCTTGTGCAACTGCAGAGATAGAAAGCTTATCACCGTAGTATACGGTTTTGGTCTGTACAGATGAGTTACCACCTGCTGTTGTCCAGTCTGCAGTCTTGTATGTTCCGCTTCTGGTAATTGTATACGAACTAACACCAGGACTTGGACAAACGGGCATAGTAAGAGTAAACGCTTTGGGTTGATGTGTTACTGTAAGAGTTACATTATCTGTACCAATTGTAATCTCATTACCTGACCAGTTAGTTGTAGGAGCATTCCAGTAACGTACGTCTGCTGCACTTGTTTCAACTACATATATTTCATTTTTATAAACAGTGAATGAACCACCAGAAGTATTAAGTGTGATAGGAGTCATATTACCACTACCATCGCCTGCGCTCTTCAAGATAGTAAATGTACCACCAGTAGGCTGAGCAGGATAAGACAATGTGTAAGGAATAGCTTCTGTATTAACTGTAACAGTTAAGTTACCAGTAACTGTAACCTCAGAGCCTGAGCTGATTGTATTACCACCTGCAGTAATTGAAGTGATTCTGTATCCAGCTTCGGCTGTTGCACTAACTATTAATTTATCAAAGTGAGTAATTGTATCTCCATTATTAAGAGGTCTGGAGTTCTTAGTAACGCTAATAGTTGCATTATAACCTACAAGCGATAATGTGTATGTCTTTAATGAACCAGCAGTAGCTTCAACAGTAACATTTTTATCTGTAACACTATAAGCTGATCCTATATTTACTGTTGGATCGTTATAACCTGTGCTTGCTGTAGCAGTTCCTTTAAGAGTATCACCATAGTAGATGTCAGCACCATTAGTCAGTTCGCCTCTACCAGCACCCTGAAGCTGAGAATAAGTTCTCTCAACTTTAAGTGATGCAACACCAGTAGGAAGTGCATTAATAGTAAGTTTAGACTTGATAACTCCACCACCAGTAACAGTACTTGTTATCTCCTTGTTGCTGTTTGCAGTAGAATCATTAACTGTAATAGTCTTATTAGTCCAGTTAAATCCAGGTGTATAATAACCTGTAACAGGGTTTGCAGACTGTGTAAGAACGTCGCCATAGAACAATGTAGCGCCATCGCTCAACTCACCTGTTGTAGCTAAGCCAAGAGGAGATTGAGTTCTTGTAACAACATAATCTTTAATACCATTGCCAGATGTAACCTTCTTCAACGTGTACTGTTTTACATTAGGTTCTGACCATTCAAAACTTGTAGGTCCAGTAATATACCAAGAAGATTTATAACTAGCGTTATCATAACCTTCAGCGGAAACAACTTCTAATGTTAATGTATCGAAGTGATTTGCTTTAAAGTATACAATCTCGTATTGTTTACCAGTTGCAATAGTAGTTCCGTTTTTCTTAACAGTAACAGAGCTGATTGTAGGTCCAAACGCAGGAATTGTCATCTGGTATTCCTTAGTAGCACCTGCCTCAACTGTAATACTTATAGGAGTTGTGTCAACAGTGAATGAGGAGCTCACGTTAAGCTTAGGAGTACCATAACCTGTATCGGCCTCTGCTTCAATAGCAAATTCATCTCCAAAATAAACGGTTTGAGAACCTGCTTTACCATCTGCACTCAAGTTAACGGGATCAGATTCACTTACCCATCCATTATAAGGAGATCTTAATGCAACAACATCGAATGAAGCAACTCCAGTAGGCTTAGCAGACCAACTAAGTGTTGTAGCCTTTGCGGAGCCACGTGTTATATTTGCTGTAACATTATTTGTTACGTTAGTTTCACTTAATGTTACTGTAGGAGCATTAAATCCATGTCCTTCAGTAGCAGTAGCAGATAATACATCGCTATAATATATGTCTACTTTTGTTTCTGAAGTAGCACTACCAACCGCAATCTTTCCTTTAGTGGCGAGAGTAGCTTGTGAAGAAATTCTTGTAACTTCACAAGAACCTACTCCCACGGGAAGTTGAGGAATAGTAAGGCTATATTTATCTGCCCATGTACAAGCATCATCAAAGTGAACTAACTTACATTCCTGGCCATTAAAAATGACCATATTTATGTCAGATAATTTACCTTGTAAATTTGCCATAACTATTACCTCCTTTAATTATTAGTTGTAATAGTTAATACGCCGTTAATAAATTCGAATGTAGGAAGTTGTGATGTTTTAGCATAAGAAGAAGCAGCAACACCACCTAATTGTGTAGCATTAGTTGCTGTTGTAGCTTTAGCAACAGTAGTGCCACCATCGATAACATCTTGAATCATGTCTAATGCCTGAGAAGCAGTGTCTGCAATTCCAGCAATAGTTCCACCAGCAGCATAGTTGGTTGCTGTTGTAGCAGATGTAGCTGTTGTAGCGGATCCTGCTGTTGTAGCTTTAGGCACTGTAGTTCCGCCGTCAAGTATATCATCAATCATGTCTTTTGTTTGAGAAGCAAGAGTGTTGATAGCCTCAATAGTTCCGCCAGTAGTATAATTCTTAGCGGATACTGCATAAGTAGCGTTAGGCACAGAAGTTGTTCCAGCGATAACAGAATTTACTTTATCTAATGCCATTGAAGCATTGTCGTGAGCTTCCTGACCCTTATCACCAGCATATGCTGTTGAAGAAGTTGTACCAAGAGCTAAGGACGCAGAAATTTCAGTATAAGCTGAACCGCTCCATCTATATGTTTTGTTTGTTGTAGTATCAATATAAATAATACCTGTTGTACCAACTGTAGGGAACAATGTTTTAGCACTATATTCTATAACATCATCTACATAAGAAGGTAATTGACTTGAAGGAACTTTTCCATCAGAACCAAGGGTAGCAACACCATTTACAACACCTTTCTGAGAAGCATCCAATTTTTTATCTATCTCAGGCTGAATTACTGTTGTATTGTATGTTTCAACCATTGTTTCGGTCATATAGTCAGCATCGTTAGTAAATGCACTTACCTTTGTAGGAACAGTAGGCAGCTCTGCTTTAGTTGCCTTAGCATCAATCTCCGCTTGAAGATCAGGATGTAAATAGAACTTATCAACTCTATCAAGCCAAGCAACCTCGCCAAGAGCTTCTGCAAGGCTACCAGGAGTTTGAAACTCTAAATCGTTCTCAAATTGGCTTAACTTAGTAGGAATAGTGATGTTTGCAGTTGTATTTGTTGCACTGTTTGCAGTAAATTCTGCAACCTTTTCTCCGTTTTTCTGAATTGTAAGAGTTGCATTGTTTACAGTAGGAATATTATAAGTTGTATCAGTCCAAGGAACATTTACGATAGCTTTTCCGTCATTATTTAGTTCTACTGGATAGTATCTTCCAGCAGTAGTTGATTCAGAATTTACAGTAACTGCTGAAGAGTTAACAGAAGATACTTTTACTACACCATAAGCAGAAGCTGTTGCAGAAGGTACGTTATAAGTAGCATTTGTATCATCGTTAGCCGTAAAAGTATTATTTCCACTAACTGCTTGTCCACCTACATTAAGAGTTAATGTTGCATTATTTACAGTAGGAATGTCGTAAGTTGTGTCAGTAGAACTAATAGTAATTACACCATTTGCATCAGTAGTTACTGTAGTTGCTCCAGAACCCTTTATTTTTACAGAGTCTGTTCCACTTCCTGAGCCGCCTGCTTTAAGATCAATAGTAACACCACCATTTGATTTACTTGCGGGAGCAGATAAATCATAAGTAGTATCCTTATCTCCAAGGTCATTTTCAAATTGGCTGAGCTTTGTAGGAACTACGATGTTAGCAGTTACATTATCACCGTCGTTAGCACTAAATTCTGCTACTGTTGTTCCATTTTTCTGAATAGTAAGTTTACCATCATAAACGACAGGTATTTCGGGTATAGTAGGAATGGTGGGTTTATTGATTAAATCGTTATAATCACCACTGTGTGCTACTTCTGCTAATGTATCTTCCCATGCCTTAAAACCCAAATTTAAATCATCAATAGATACTTTTCCATCCCATTCAATTATCTGAGCATCTGTAACCACACGGTGTGTTTCATCATCCAGAAGCCCTGCAAGTGTAGTGGGAATATCGGGTGTATTAAGAACATTGCTCCAATCAATTTTTACAAACTCTAATCCGTTTGGATTAGTTGTTTTATCACCTTTACCTATTTTAAATCTAGGATAAGGATGAGCTTCATCTGGATCATAAATTAAAATTTCACCTAATTCAGGATAGAAATTTGTAGCTAAGTTCCAGTTTGCCTCAGTATCATGTTTAAGTATGATACGAGTATTTAATCTTTTTTCATTTGCCATATTTATTTACTCCTTTAATTTGTCATTTCAAAATTTGGAATATAGGTAAATTATCGTTTCAAACCTACCTTATTTTTAATAAATGGCTTAGCTTATAACTAAGCTAAGCCATTTAAAATTATTTATTCAATTATTTAGATGTACCGCAATCAAAGATAAATGTGCAAGCATCGTCAAATGCGATAGTTACAGCGTTACCTTCTCTTGTAGCCTTTAAGCCATCACTTGCGGAAACAGACTGAACAGCAGAATCAGCTGTAGCCTTAACGCCAGCAAGAGCAGCATCATTAGCTTCTACATACTCAGCAAGATCATCGGCAACAACCTTAACATCTGCATCAATTTCAGCAGAGATCTCTGTTCTAGCAGTAGCAAGAGCAGAAGCAGCAGTAGACTCAGCACCAGATTTAGCACCTGCAACAAGTTCGTCAATCTTAGCGTTTGTGTACATAGCGTCTACAACAGATTTGTCTGCTTTATCAGCAAGTTTTGTTGTAAGACCAAGAGTTGTATCAAGATCATCTGTCTTTGTATAATCAGCAAACTTGTTGTCTACTTCTGTTACTCTAGAGTCAAGAGCATAACCATAAGCTTCAACCTGAGTCTTAACTTCAGCCTCAGTTGTATACTGATCGAGGTTAGCATCTGTGAACTTCTGATCAACGTAATCCTTAGCGTTCTGTTCAGCACCCTTAGGTTCGTATGTCTCAGAAAGTTTAAGACCATCTACGATACCTTGAGCAGTACCAATTGTTTCGTACTTACCAGCAGCATCAGCGATAGCTTCAGACTTAGCAGTAGCAGCAGCACCAGCAGCATCATAAGCACCATTTGCACGAAGTACTTCAGCATCGATAGCAGCTTTTACGTCTGCGTCAATGGCGTCATCAATCTGCTTATTGGTGTAGTCATTAGTGTGTGCGTTGCTATATTCAGTAAATGTAGATGCATCAAGTTTAGTCTCAGCAAGAGCTTTTGCACCTACTTCACCATCCCAGTTAGAAACCTGAGTAGCAGTAATGCCATATGCGGGTTTGCCTTCGATAGTTTCTACTTTGCCCTCAAGGACATCAATAGCAGCACCCATTTCTTTTGCTTCTGTGCCATGAGTATTAAGGTACTCAACAAGGTTAGCAAGACCTGTAATAGTGTCACCATCAACTGCACCAGCAATAACACCATCAACAATATCTTTTACTTCCTGTTCAGTTGTATACTGACCAAGATCAGCATCTTCGAACTTCTGATCAACATAGTTCTTTGCGTTCTGTTCTGCACCCTTAGGCTCATATGTATTAGCAAGATCAAGAGCAGTAATCTTAGCATCAATCTGAGAATTTACTTCTTCCTCAGTTCTTGCAGCTTCTGCGGTAGCTTTAACACCAGCAAGAGCAGCATCATTAGATGTTACATATGCAGCGAGGTCATCAGCAACTTTCTTAACATTTGCTTTTGTTTCGAAGTTCTCGATATCAGCAGCCTTAAGATAGTCTTTTTCAATTTCGTCAATAGCATCAGAGTTATCTTTAATAAGGCCTCTAAGTTCAGTATCATCATAAGCATTCTCCTGGATGTTTGTGATAATACCCATTACAGTCTGTCCTTCAGGAACTGTACCAACCTTACCAGCAAGAGTATTGATAGCATTTGTATTGTCGCCAATTAAACCACGAACTTCTGCATCATCATAGTTGTGAACGCCTGCGAGTCTTTCGATTTCAGATGTAGCGATAAGATCCTTGCCTTCAACCTTGTCAACTTTCTTACCAATCTCAACATCCTGAGCGTCATCAATTGCCTTCTGAGCTTCTTTTGTGTTATAGTTAGCGAACTTAGCATCAACACCGTTAAGAGCCTCAGTTGTAGCAAGAGGAGCAATTGCATTAGCAATATCTGTAGCAACCTGTGTCTTGTCTGCCTTAAGTTCAAGAGCAGCAGCATTAGTTGTCTTATAACCAGCGAGGTCATCAGCAACAACTTTTACGTCAGCATCAATTTCATCCTGAAGAGCTTTCTTTTCGTTAGCAAGTTCAGTCTTTGTTGCGAATGTAGCATCAATTGCGTCCTGATCAGCTGCTTTTCTATAGTTAGCAAACTTAGCGTCTTCTTTATTCTCAGAAGCAGTAATAGCAGAAGCGATATCAGCTGCAACTTGTGTCTTGTCAGCTTTCTTGCCAAGCTCAGTGTTTACATCAGCTGTTTTAGCATAGCCTGCATTGTTTGTGAAATCACCAAGATCCTTAGGAAGATCAGCTGTCTTTGTGTAATCAGCGAATTTAGCATCAACTGCTTCAAGTTCAGTCTTAAGAGCATGCTTTGCAGACTCTGTCTCAAGAGCTGTAATCTTACCTTCAGCTGTTTCTACTCTTGTTGTAAGTGCACCAAGTGCTTTTTCAAGAGCATCAATATCAGCGTTGATTTCAACGATTGTAGCATCTGTAGCAAGACCTGCATCCTTAATTACATTGTTTACAAAGCTTTTAAGACCATCTTCTGTCTTACAAGCTACAAGAACGTCAGCCGCTCTAGCATACATAAAGTCAAGCTCAGAATATTTCTTGTTTTGCTGACCTACCTTCATTGAAACAGAAGGAACATTATCAATTGCACCAGCAACTGCTGTACCAAGTGTAGCAATAGCAATTTCACCATCGAGAAGCACAGGGTCATTTAACATCCAAGCTTCGTGAGTATCAATTCTCAACTTAATTCTTGTGTTAAGTGTCTTTTCTATAGCCATAATTTTATTCTCCTTTAATTTTTATTTATTTTCATACACTAGCACTTCCGCCACTCAATATGAGGGAATCGCCAGGTGTTTGAACGAGTTTGTTTACATTGATTGCTGTTGCATAATAAGGTTCAACGCTATCATGACAATCTTCATTACTGAGATTAATTCTCATCATATCAGAACCTACTTTAATGCCATTAGCATCATACCATTCAACATGATAAGACCAACCAATGTATCTTTCCTTTGTGGAATTTGCACCATAATAAATCCAATTACCTTCATCGTTGCAATATGCTGCAGCCAACCAGATAATACTATATTTGCGGCCATTAGGCTCAATGCCTGCGAAATCATTATTTTCAAAATAATACATTGTATTATCCATAATAATGTCGCCGAAATCTTCCTTAAAGCTTACAATATCTTTATTAGGAGCATAAATTTTAACACCAAAGTAATAGGTGTTAGGGTTGCCATTATTGCCCGTCTAAACCTTCCAAGCAGTATCTTTGGGGCACATAACTCTAATTTCCTTATCGTATCTACCAATAAGTGAACCTTGAGGTAATGAAACCACTTTATACCCTTCAGTTTTAGCCACATCTTCAAAATATTCTTGTGTAAGATATGTAGCGGCAATTTCTTCTTTTAATGTGTTTAACGCTTCAAGAGATACATAATTACTAAGATCAACCGCTCCAGCCAACTTATCCCAACCAGCTTCTGCCCAAGCAACATTATCGCCAGGCATAATGCCATGAGTAAAGTCTGCGTTCTTAATGTTATAAACATCACCAAGACGCATGCCAGAAGAAGGAAGATCAGAATAGTTATTTACTGTGCCTCTAAAACGATAAACACTACTTACCAATCCATCTACTTCAGCTTTTGTATATACATCAGCTTTATTAGCCTTTGTATCAAGCTCAACAAATAAACCAGTAGCTACAAGGTCTGCAGAAGCTGAATGACCAACAATATCGCGAAGTGCATTTAAGCCATCTTCAAGCTCAATGTCTTTATCCGCAAGTTTCTTGGTTTCTGCTTCGAGAGCCTCAAGAGCACTTTCAACTCCACTGAGATCAGTTTCCTCAATATAATAAGGCAAGTCCTTCCAAGCGTGAGCGCCAGTTCCCACTTTAAGTCTTGCTTTACCATCATCGAGAAGCTCAACGCCAGGTTCACCTTTTAGAAGAACCTTGTCGCCATGAGCTAACCAATTTTCAGAGGTATCACAGAGTAATTGAAAGCGAGTATTTAAAACTTTTTCAAATGCCATTTAGTTTTAATTTCTCCTTTCTATCCTTTTCTCTCTTATTATATTGAATTTTATTAAAAATCTATTTTTATATTTTGACCAAGCTAATACTTTAGCCTTCTATTGGTTCCATACCAAAGAAGCCGTCGTCAAATACAACAAGTCTAAACTTCTTTGTACTTCCTTCTGTAGAAGATTTAAGTATAATAGAAGTAAACTCATGATTATCTAATGATTTATAAGTACCATTATCGCTTAAAACTTTGGTACCATCACCTTTAGTTGTAATTGCACTCAAACGCTTATCTTCAATATAATTAGTTGTAATTAATTCTATTGTAATATTTTTGCTTGAGGCCAACTCAAAATCAGATGGACCCAATAAGTTATAAGTATAGGGCGAAACAGAAATTGTTATTTTATTTGTGTTTGCTGCTGTTGAGATAATAAAATAAATAGACTCATAATCCAATGGTGACCAAGATACATTTAAATTAACTTTAAGGTTTTTAATGTATAACTGTCTTAATGAATTACACCATCCAAAAGCATCTCTCCAGCTTCCTGATTTTGCACCAAAGTTAGTAACATTGATAGCATCAAAAGTACCTGCGTTTTCAATAGCTGTTGCCGCAGACATTAAACCTCTACAGTCTTTTGGTAATACAATATTGAAGTCGGGATCATCATGTCCAAAAATACCAATTGTTCTAGCACCATAATAACTGAATACCTGTGTTGCCCATGTTGCTTTTGCGAAACTATCTCTATATGCTTTATTTCCCCAGTTAGGGTCACTATTTACGTTAAAAGCAAGATAGAACGCTTTGAATGTATTATCTGGAATAGTAGAATAGCACAAAGGCAATTGTGATGTATAGTACAAAGTGTAGTTTGTTCTTTTATTAACATCACTTACATAAGCGTTATCGCTCCAGAAAATACAGTTTAAATATTGTGCATATTGCACCTTATATGCACTTTGATTACCTTGGCTCCATTTTGAATACATATCTTCATCATTCATATCAAACAAGATGTTTGAGAACTGTTTAACACCTTCCAGCCAAGGATAATATGTTCCTAAGGCACCGGGGAATGCATTCAATGCCATAATAGAATTCTCGGAGGTTGGAATAACCTCCCACACGTCAGAAGCTAAGAATTTAACTTCAACGTTTGAGTTAGCGGGATATACTGTAGAAACACCATTGATAACAACTGTTACATCTTCGATACAGTAGAATCTTAATACATTATCAGAATTTAATCTTTTAAAGTAAGCCTCAACATAATCTTCAGAGATAAACTTTGTGTCATTCTCAAGTTGACTAACCTTTGTGGGTATTTGCTCCTTTAATGGATCGTCTACAAAAGGTAAATTAGCTACAGTTGTGATGCCGTCACCAAGCTTGAAACGTTCATAGTTATAAGTCTCATCTTTATCGTATACTATAATTTCGGCTTTTAATGGTATAAAATCTACCAAACCTTCTTCCCAGGCACTTTGTGTATCATGTCTTAACATAATACGAGATTTTAAATTAACTATCTTATCCATTTCAGCTTTTCTCCTTTATCTAATAACAAGCCATAGGTCTTACTATGGCTTGTTATTACATAATTTTTAGTCTATTGTTACGTAATGACGACCGTATACTATTACATCGCTAGGAAGAACTGTGTTACCTTCATAGCCAATAGGACCTTGATCTTTCCAAATTACAAGATCGTTAGAGGGTGTCATTATTACAAAATCGCTATTGGTTGCAGCTAATTGTGTCCAAGTAACATTCATACCTTCGCTAATATCATTATAGCCAACTCCATTTACATAGAAACCAATGTCAGGAGTAACAGGTTCATCTGGGTCAGTAGGATCGTTATTGATATACTCTGAAGCACCACCGCAAACGAAAATAACTTCGCTAAAGTCAATATTATCAACAGCATTCTTAGCTGCATTATCTGCATATGTGTTAGAACGAGTTACTTCTGCGGCAATTGCATTATTAAGTTCTACTTTAGTAGCATACTCATTCTTTGTAGCATAACTTTCTAATCTTTCTGTAAGTTCCTCTCTAGCTACATAATCTGCTTCGATATTACTTACTTTTCCTTCAAGGGTGCCCACTCTTGTTTCAACTGCACCAATACGTGTAGCATCACCAAGAATTTCAAATTTACCATCAACCCAAACATATTCTTTACCAGTGCCTTTGTGAACTACTACATCACCATCAGCATAACCAGTTAAAGTTGCAGGATCTGCCTCAACAATACCCTTAAAGTGCATTGCTCCAGAAAGATTTGTCTTAAGAGTATTAACTTCTGTAGCTACTTCACTAAGTGCTGCAAGAGTAGCGTAATCTCTTTCGAGATCAGCTGTGAGAACATAACCGCTAAGATCAATACGACCAGTAGCATTAGCCCATTCTCCACCGATACCTTTAGACTGAAGCTGGTAAGCATCGCCATCTTTTACAATTTGATATTGTGTGTCTGTATCACCAATTTCACCAGCGATTTCACCAAGTCTTTCTGATAAACCGGGGATGTCAGCAATTTCATAAACAGGTTTAGCTAAAGTTTTATAATTTCTATCGCCATCACCAACCTTTAAAATAAGTTGGCCATTAGCTTCATTAATAGCTATCGCTGCTTCACCAGCACCAAGAATAGGATTTATACTTTCCCAGTTGCTGAGAGTGTCAAATCTAAGTTGAATTCTTGTTCTAAGTTCTTTAGTTGCCATTTTTCTTTCCTCTTTTCTAAAAATTTATTTTATATAGATTCTGAATTACCGCCAGCAAATATTACTGTGTTATCAAGATCTTCATATCCAAAAAGATCTAATTCTTCAAGTTTAGCATCAATAGTATCTGCAATAGTAAGACTTATGTCGTCAATACGTTGAGCTAAAATTTGAATGTCTGATAATTCGCCAAGTTTAATCCACATAGTGAAATAACTTGTTGTATCATTACCTGCGGCCGCAGCTTCTGTATAAGCATTATAATTTTCTTCAGTAATAGCATTTCTGTCAATAAGGTAATAAATACCATTATTATCGCCATCACTATTTACGGCAGTAATCATGCCGTTATAACACATTAACTGTGTCAAGCCTGTTGGATGCCAAGTAGTAGGATTAATTAAATCCACCTTCTTAGTTACCAATTGTCTCGCGTCAAGAGGCTGACGCTTACCAGGCTCATAGGTAGTACCAAGCACGGTACCCTTTACTCTTCCCATATTATATTCCCCCTTAAATCTTTATTTCAAAACGCCAGTAAGCAGGAATATACATGCTTCCTCCTTGTGCGTCTTCATTCCATCTATAAATTTTATAAACACGTCCATTAACTGTTGTTGTTCCATCTTCATAAAAATACATATCATCGGGCATTATAGAAACAATATTAAACTGTTGAGTAATACCATCGTCAAATTGCCAAATATGTGTTACTTCTGCGATTTCGGGAATTAAAACAAATGGAGACATTCCATCATCACCTGCGGCCGTGGTTACTTGATAACCAGCTTCGGTAAGAGTGTCACCGTCATATATTGTATAGAAACCAACATCGTTATACTTTGTAGTTGTTCCTTCTAATTCCGCAAATGTTCCTTCTATTGTTTCATTATCTCCTAATCCGCTATAAGCAGAAATTTGGTTTTTGATTATAATTTCAACAATAGTATCTTCCTCTTCTGGAGGCTGAGGAGGATCAATAGGTGCTCCACCTACATTAAGTATTTTAGCAAGAATATCTTTAATAGACATACCTTGTAAAGAGTCGCCAGTTTTAAATCCACCAATAGCAGAACCAACTGTTTCGTTATTTTTAAAAGGGATTTCTAATTCATCTATTTCAAGCTATAATAAAGTAGTTGCATCATAAACACTATTATTAACATAAGCTTCTGTAGCGTATCCCGCAAGAGATTGGTGTTCAGTAATATAACCCTTATTATTAAGCTCTGTTTCTGTAATATATTCTTCTGGAATATGAGTAAGATAACCCACATCATCTGTTAAATCAGATAAATTTTTGGGTAATTCTTCTTTTGTCGCATAATCACCAAGAGCAGAAGAAGTTAAGTATCCTTTAGAATTAAGTTCTTCGTTAGATACATAATTCTTTGCGGCAAGGTCATCATTAGACACATAGTTTTTTGCGGCAAGGTCTTCATTTGTCAAGAAGCCTTTTTCTTCGAGAGCGGAGCTCGTGATAAAGTTCTTTTCAGCGAGACTGTCCTCAGACACGAAGCGGCTAGCCGCCAGCTCTTCATTTGTTACATAGTTTTTAGAAATTAAATCGTTTTCAGTAATATAATCTTTTTCTTCTAACTGTTTTGTTACCTCAGCACTAATTTTACCATCTATATCTCCAGATTCAATTTGTGCTAAAAGCTCTTTAAGTTCTTCTACAAGTGCAGGATCTACTGCCGCAAGTTGTTCATCAACATATTTTTTAAGGGCAGGATAATATTCAACCCATTCACCCTTATGATTTAAAATATATGTTTTCTAATCAGCAAGAACATAACCCTTTGAAGCGGGTTGAACTTTTTTTAACCCTTGTAATTCCTCTAAAGTATCAGTTAAATAAAAATTAATACCGGGGGTAATTCTCTCACCATTAGCAATAACTGAATACATAAGTGCAATTACCTCCTTAATTTATTTTAAAATCTAAATCTTCAGCCAAGGGTTTCCATTCCTTCTCTGAATTTAATATATACCAAGAACCAGGTTCTATTACATACACCATGTCGCCAGTATGATGTTTAGGAATAGCTTCTAAATCTTTTTCAGTGTCGGCAAGAAACTCAGATATTTCAGGTGTTCTGCGTCCACCGGTCTCAATTACACGAATCATAGATACCCTCCTTTTTAATTCCTCTCATATTATTTAAAAAATCTATAAAATATAATTTAGTGATTTGACCAGTGATAAGAAAAAAGCTACTGATTAACTCAGTAGCTCGTCTCCGCCATAAAATTCAATGTAATCAAAGTCTAATTCAACAGTATCGCCTATTCTTGTAACCTTAATGCCAGGATCGCCTTTAATAGTATGAATAAGCTATGTACTAATAAACTCAATTTTATCTTCCAATACTTTCCAATTGGCATCATTTTTATACAAGTCATCTAATCCATCATTTTCAACATGTATAACATTAATTCTTGTAATATTGGAATCCTCTGAGCCAAGAGGTATAAAAGCGTTTTGATGTATTTTAACAACTTTGTCTCCATCTGATGGGGTATTTACCACTAATATATTTAATAAAATATCAGTAAACTCTTCACCAGGATCTTCATCATTTTCACTATATTCAAAAGCCAATGCTCTATTACCAATAGTAGTATGAGTATTTGCTAATGTAATTGCGGCCGGCTCACCGCTACGTCCAGAGCCGCATTTATGAAAAGCATAGTCTTCTATAATTAAAGGTTCAGTTCGTCCGCCTTCAACCAATACATTATATAAATTTTTACATTCCTCAAAGGCGTGATAACCGATGGAGGTAATGTTTGTAGGAATAATTAAACTTGTAATGCCGTTATTATTAGCAAATATATAAGGGGGTATGCGACTTATAGGCTATTTGAGTATTGTATTAACTGCTTCGTTGTAATTGGTTAAACTTGTTTTATAAGGAGCTATCCAAAGTAATTCATTTTCTTCGCAATCAATTAAATATTGTACTTCTTTAATTTTGCCTATACTAAACTTAGGGTTACCACCATAATATTCATAATTATCTCTTTTATCTTCTTTTGCATAAATAGCAATTTTAACCTAATATATTTCGTCTACTGTATAATTCTCAATTTCAAAATGTATTGTGTCCGTTGCTGTTAGGCTAAATTCGCTCTTGTTCTATATAATAGAAAAATTACCACTAGCATCAGTCTTCCACAATTCTACTTTTGCATCTTTATCCACTTCACTGTAAAAATAATAATCTACAGACGGTTGAATCATCGTAGAATCAATAATTGGAAACCAATATGGGTCTGATCCAGTCACTCTAACAGTAATAATTTCTTTAAAGACGCTTACGCTACAATTATGAGGATCGATGATTTCACTATTTGGATTAAATAAATTTATCTCATTTGACTTTATAGCCATAGTTCCTAGATTAACACAGTCTTTAAAAGCATTAAAAGAAATATTTTTAACATCCGGACCTATTATAACTTTATTAATACCAGAACAGCCCTAAAACGCTAACTAATTTACATAAGGCGTATTTATTTCTGCTGTTACAAGATTAGTCGGAGCCGTTACGCCTCGGTAAAATGCATTTTCCGCTATTTTATCAATATTATATTGTACGCTACCAACTTTTAGATAATTTGACATCTTTTTCTCCTCCTTCTCACATATTTCTCATATATTTTAATTTTTATTCAAATGATATTACTTTAACTTGGCCAAAAGATAAAAGGAATGGGAAAACCATTCCTTTTATATTATTTAGCTACTCCATGGTTTTTCTTCATAAGTTTTTCCATCAATTATAGAACTACTTGCGGAAACTGCCATGTCAGTTTCTGGATCTATTATAATACTAGTGATGCTAAAAATAATATTCTCATGTTCGTCAACACTAAAACCTTCATTACTATGCATACTAGCAAAATCACCCCATTGATTTACATATGTCCAATCATAAGTATAAGATGTTTCAGTACCGCTTTCATTTTTTATTGTAAAATTAACAGTGCCAGAAGGAGGTTCAATCGGAGGATTATCTTCTTCGCCAGACTCATTATCTCCACCAGAAGGAGGATTATCCCCACCTGGGTCTGTCCCTCCACCAGAAGAAGGATTATCTTCGTCAGAACCAGTATCTCCGCCAGAAGGAGGATTATTACCGCCGGGGTCTGTACTTCCGCCTTCTTCTCCACCAGAATTATCGCCGCCAGCTCCACCTTCTTCGTTATCATCTTCATTCGTATTGTCGTCTGTTCCTCCAGAAGAAGTTACCGGAGTATTAATATATGCTTTAATTAATGCTTTATTATCTGCCAGGTATTTATCCTCAATCTCAACAACACTATTTTCATCAAGATTTCCTTTAAGTTCAAACTTATTAGGATAAGTATCATAATAAGCCAAACGACCAATTGATTTTATAGATGATGCTAACTCTATGTTATAATTAGTAGTACCAAGTCCAAACAGTTCTAAAGGAGATATTTTATCTTCTACTGGAGGTGTAGCTCTACCATCCTCAATTATTTCAATCGCAGGAGAGCCGTTGGACAAAGTTAACTCACTAACCCTTTGCCATAAAGCGTTTGAATAGTTTGATCTACTACCAACAGGTATATAGATTGTTATCTTGCGGGCCAAACCATCAAACGCCTCTGTAGCTATCTGCGGCGGGCGCTTTCTTTTGCAGATAATAGTAGTAATACTACTATCTGCAAAAGCAAATCCTAAAATTGAAGTAATTGCATTAGGAAGAGTTAAAGTTGTTACTGGACTATTAGCAAAAGCATATTTATAAATGCCATAATTTACTCTAAGTCCTTCTCTAGCTACTTGTTCCGGAAGTATTAAGTTCGTTTCAGTTGTGATTACTTTAGTTAAATACCAAACATATGATTTGTTTGTATGAAATCTAAAAGTTGTTGACATCACTCTTCACCCCCAGTATCTTCTATGATAAATGAACTATATTCTTCTTTATAATTTTTACGAAGTTGCGCATTACCAATAAGTTTATTTGCTCTTTCTGCTCCACCAGGTTTTAAACTTTCATCACTGTACACATCTATTAAGGCATATCCCTGTAACGGCATGGACTGTGCTGGATTATACGTTTCTTCTCCAACCGTATAATTAACATCCAAAAATGTTACATCGACTTCATTAAGGAATTTATTGCCCGCTAAAGCATATGGCTTAATAACAACAATTTCAGTCTCTGTGGTAGGATTAGATATATTCATTGTTGTATTATCAATTTTATAAACATTAGAACAATTGCTAGTTTTAAAATTATAAGTAAGTCTTATCGGATTGCTTGTTAATGATTTAAACTCGTTTTGTGTCAGCCATTGCTTTAGAGTTAGACCATATTCTACCTCATCAAGAACACAGTTAGAAATATCAAAAGCATTAGCACCAAATTTAATTGATGTATTATTAGCACCTGTGATTTTAATAGTTTTAAGAGCACTAGATAAACCAGTAAAAGCATTTTCTTCTATTATATCAACACCAGAATTTAAAGTTAAATTAGTTATATTATAGATATAATTTCCTTCCTTAGATAAGAATTGATAAGGAACATTCTTATTAAATTTAAGATTAGTAATAGATATCTTATCCTAAAAAGATAACCAATGTCCAAAAGAGCCTGAGTCTTCAATATTACCTTGGAACTCTAAAGTGTTTAAACTTGATATACCTTGAAAAGGTTTGTAAGTTTCATCTCTATATATAGTTATATCTTGAGTAAAACATAAATTCTAAAGCTTAGATACATCTTCGCAAATATAAGAAATCTAAGTTGTTGTTCCTGGGGTAAATTTTTCATCTTCATCCTCGTTTTTAATTTCTTTTCTATGATTTAATAAAGGAGTTTCTAACGTAGTAACACTATCTTTAATAGCACACCTTGCTATCAATCGAGTATTAGTGGGAATAGTAACTTTATTAGGACCAGAACCATATAGAAATATTATATTATCATTGTCATTAGGATATACACCCGCATTATTCTCTCCATATGTAAATACATCTTTACCTAATAATTTTAATTTAGATAAAGGATGAGGTGTGTTTGTTGATTTTCCATAGATATATAAATCAATAAATTTTGTATTATTTCGCCTAAAGGCTTCATCCCCTATTGTGGTTACGTTTTCGTTTAAGTATACAGATGTGAGAGTGTTTATTCCATAAAAAGCTTTTTCGGGTATTTCTAATTCTTGAGTACATTTAATTGTAGTTAAGCTAGAAGGAATAATTTCAAAAATTTCTGTAATTGTATTATTACTAACAAAAGGTAATATTATTTCCGTTATACTATTTCTATTACTTAAAGCATATGTAAACGATTTGGCTTCGATTTCAGAAACCAAATCACAAATCTAAAACTTTGTTGTCTCACCTACTTCGGGAATATTTTCTAAAACCCCTAATAATTGAGGAGAAACAATGTCCAAGTAACTAAAAGCATTTTCTTTAATCTTATATTTATTCTATGTTAACAACCCTACATATTGTAATTTAGGAAAAATCTTACAAAACTATGTTGACAAATCATTAGTTTCATTAATTCCAAATATTCCTAATTTGGTTAAATTTTCATTTTTAATTGTTTCTTCTTCATAATTATATCCTTCGGTAATGAACTAAAATATTTCATTATTTAAATACAACTTACCTTTAACTTTTGATATCATGTTTCTAAACAACTTAATATTACCTTCGTTTTTACTAAACGATAACAAATCCGAGCCGCTTCCTTTAGTACCCAGTTTCCAGGTATCTAAATTAGTTGTACCAAATGAAGAAGAAGCATTGCTCCCATTAGTTATTGTAAGCTTACCCTATGTAATTAACTATATTGTTTTTATACTAGTTGCCATAAAAGCTGTATCTATAGCAATTGTTAATTCACTACTTATTAGACTATTTGTAATTTCTAAATGGCCATTACTAATGGTGGCAAATGCCTTACCTATTATTTCTAATTTTCCTCCGCACTTTAACTCAATTGTATTCAACTAGGAACACTGATTAAAGGTTGAGTTTATAGTTAAATCATGGTTTCCAGAATTTATTGTAATACTTGTAATTTTTGTACCCGAAAAGATATCTGGCCCTAATTTTAAATTACTCGTTCTATCCGCAAAAGTTACTTCTGCTAAATTAGCACAATTCTAAAAAGCACCTTCTTCTATCTCAGTAACCGAAGCTGGTATTGTAATCTTTTTAATACGCCAACAATTAGCAAAGCAATATTTACCTATAACCGTAACACCACTTAAATCAATCTCTTGATCTTTTTCACTAAATACGCGAGTATTCATAAAAGTATAAGCCGGTAACTTATGTTTTTGTGGTTCTGACTTAACAACAGCATTTATAAATTTCGCTGGGTCTTCAATATCCGTATTAGCAAAAATTCCTTCTCCATATACTCCGCCTTCAATAAATTCAATATCAGCTCTTGACCACATCTTTTTATATTGTGATAAATCTATTTCGCTTTTACGGGGTTCATCATTCTATTCATAAGCAAAAGCCTAAGTGCCTATGTTTTTTAACCTTAATTTACCTTTAGGCCAAAACTATGTATTACAAAAAGCCTTATAACCTAAATTATTTATTGTAATTATAATGCCATATTCATCAATAATATTATTAACGCCATATGCGTTGTCTTCGTTTAGTTCGGTATCATTTAAATCAGCCATTCTAATACCATTAAAATATACCGAATTATAAAAAGCATAATCTCCTATTGTATCTATCTCAAACTTTTTTATATAATTTTTTGTGTCATATGTCCTCGGTACATATACATATTTTATATCACTATTCTAAAACGCTCCTGGATTATGGTTATAAGATTTACCATATTCTGCCTATATTCCTCCAGTGGTATCTATATCTCCAAATCCAGTTATACAACTACGGCTTAAAAAAGGACATCTTCCCTGTGCATCTACTTCAGATTCCTTTTCAATGTCAAATCCCCAATCATTATCGCTGTTATCATTAGCAATCACTAAATAGTTTAATCCTCGTGTATTACAACATTTTGCTGTATAATCAATTTTTACGTTTGGGTCTGGAGAATACCATAAATAGTCATAACCTTCAGTCATTCTACCACTTACTCGCAAAGTGCTAAAATCAGACCATTTAGTAACATTATAATCTATACCTTTTTCGCTATCTCCATATTTTCTATTACAAGATAATGCCAATACCTGTCTTGCCGCCTCATCACCATTACCGTCAAAATCCACCTCAACATCCGTATCTTTATAATGAACCGCTTTACCCCAAGAGTAAAAAGCTCTTCGCGCTAATGGAATTAACTAATAAGCCATTTTTCATTCACCCCCTGTATGTATCAGTGTTCTATCGAACCATTTGCAAAGACATTGTACCATTATATGTTAATGGTATTGTTATTTGATTAATTAAATATCTTCCAAATAATTCTTCATTATTAATTAAAATTTCTTGGTTGGGTTCTAATATATACAAAGGAATAGCAGTTATGTTTACTGCATTAGTTATATTAGCCATTTGATTAATCCATTGTACTATCGTATCTTTACATGATGCACCCTACGAACTAATTACAAACAATTGTTTTATTGCTTCCTCTAATCCAATAGTTATAACATTTTTTCCATAAGAGTAAGTCTAATTAGAATCTATAAAATAAATAGATTTTATCTTTTTATAATTTAAACCTTTAGCACTATTTATCTACTTAGCATATGGTCTAATACCTATATTCTAAACACTATTTTTACCTATATATGGACTATTAGGTTCAATAAAATCTATCCAGAAGAGAGCGGAATTGAAATCCTCTAAAAAGGTTTTACTCCATCCTTTATTATTACCTTCAGTTTCATACAAATAATATTGATCATAATACTTAATATAAACAGTTATTTTTTGGTTTAATTCATCTGCGGTCAAACTTAATTTATTATAAACGTATTTTTCTTTTAATGCATCGCCGTTATAATATACACTTTTCATTGGCTCAACATTCTTGCTGCAACCTATTTTCCCATCATTAAGCATATATATATTGTTAGCACTTGTTGGAGTTAATTTGCTTAATACACTAGCAAATTCTTTAACTTCTGTATTACTTATATTAACCTAAATAGAAGCTTTATCAACATCTATTAAACTTAATGCTGATTTAAAGTTGTCGCCTCTCTTTAAATATACATTGTAGCGACTAAACATACCAGCCCCAGTAAAAGTTTTGCTATAATTTAATTTATATTCAGAATATAGAATATAATTGTCCGCAGATTGTTTATAATATACCAAATTACTTCCTATATTTCGTTGTGCTTGTATATATATAGAATCACTGTTTGGATCATACTTTTTCAAATCCATACCTTCCGCAATATAATATAATACTCCGGCATGATTATTAATTGCTTCAATAACTACATCAATAAATTCATTATCTATTGCCTCGTTATTATATTGCCATATAGGTACTGTTTTATCATCCAGTTTTAACATTAACTCAAGAATAGGAATAATATCTTCACTCTCTGAAGTTTTTAACCCAAACCCTCTCGACATATCACTTGTTGTCATTCCTTGGTAACGAGAAAATTCAGTAATTAAAAAATAATCAAACAATTTAATTTTTTCACCAGTAGATGAAACGGCTAGATACAAATTATTAAGCTCTGATGAATCAATACAATCGTAAATTGAAACTATTTCATTATTGTCCGCCTTAAGATATATATCTTCAGAATTAAATTTTATAGTATCTATAATTTTTTCTCCATTGTAATACAAATCATCAGCATGATAATAAACGGCTGGAGTTTCTGCCGTAGCAGGCGTTTTAATAATCTAAGTGGTAAAATTAATAGTGTCTATCCATTTTACTAAAGCTTTACCTAATGTTCCGTTATAAATTGTATATAAATTTAATTTATCATTATCTGTTAATGTAGATAATTCACTTTCGTTTAATTTAACATACCAATCAACATATTTATTGATTACTGTTGAATTATTATAAGACACTCTTCTATATTTCGGTTGTGGATTAGGATCATAAAGCTGTCGCCAGAATCCTAATATATCGGCATAATATTGTTCATATCCAGTAGATAAATAACCATTGTTATTTAACATCTAAGTGCGGAAATCGCTTTTTCTACCGTATTTATTTTCATCTAAAGCCATTTGATACAATACTTCACGCCAATCGGTTTCTGTGGCTTTTACTATTTCATCGGTTTTTGATGAATTTTCTTTGTATTTTTTATACTGTACAGGCTTTTTATCTATTGCATAACGCATATGAATAGGAATATCGTTTCTATTACCCCAGACAGTAAAATCATTTTTAATATTTTGCATATTAGTATTATTACTTCTTTGGGTAATCATTTCATCATGATCAAAACTATAAATCAACTCTCTACTATCCATTTCCGCGGGAATAATTCCATCTTCATTATCATCAAGAGCCAAAAGCATCGATTTCTTTTGGAAAATGAAATCTCCATCTGTGTTATAGAAGTATTCATAGTTACCTAACATTTGAACAATCTTATCTAATACGCTAGTTACAGGCTGACCTAAATTAGCCGTTAACTCTCCCGCATATATTAATGGACAAGGGTGATATCCAGCAACTTCAGAATTTTCTATTCTAATAGCTACACATTTTTTTAAATTTTCGCCTTCGGATGTTAATGTAAATTCAGTAGGAGTATCGCTTTCATCCCAGTAAAATGATAATTCTGATAAGCTGGTTGAGTTACCTGGACTTAAATATACAGTATCATTACCATTTAACGAGTGCTTTTTATAATTATAAGTTTTATTAGCTGAATCTTCTTCAAAAATTAAATACAAAGGTTCTTTTCCTTTATATTCCCAAAGCTCTAATCCATATTCTGGCAAATCTTTAATTATAATTTTATGATAAGGTTCCATTCCATAAACATGAACTGTTTCGCGAATTATATTTTCTAAAGGTAAATGCTCCAAAAGAACAGTGCCATCGTTTTGAACTACTTCAACCTTTCCAAAGTCTGCGGCCAAGCTTGAAATTGTTCCACCCATTTCTCCGTTAAGTCTAGCAATTTTATCTTTACCCTGAATAGAAATAGTAAAGTTGTTTACACTTCTACTACTGTTTAAAGAAGAAATTAAATATCTGCCCATCGGGAACCATATAATATCAGGGTAACTCTTGTCTATAGTGTTTAATTCACCTATTTCAAGCTCGAATTCTGTAGAAAGAGCCCAGTTAACATCCTTCTCTGCAGCTAGAGTTAAGGAACAAGAGCGACGGGCCGCAGATTTACCATCTAAATTAATACTACCACCTGTCGCTACTCCTTCGAGAGTTTCAATGGGCAAACCTTGATGATTATATGAAGTAATTTTTACATATTTAGTTTTTTCTCTATTTTTATATAAGCGTTTTATAAACACTTTATCTAAAAGAGGATTGCTCATTTTATCCCTCCTTATTCAAAATCTATTTTTAATAAATTGTATTTAGCCAAATTATCATAATTATATTCAGCTATTTCTACCGCCTATGCAGTAAAAGAGTGAATCATTCTACTTGTTGTTTCTTCTGGAGATAGCTGAACATTCATAAGTCTAACAATATAATTGCCTTCATATGGGGATTTAAATACTTTGGGTTTACCGTTATTTAACCAAGTCAAAAGATTAAGTTTATAATCTCTTTCTCTTTTTATATTTTCTCCAACTATATCAGTTGGTTTACCATTATTAATAGTTATTGTTGCATTTCTATCTGTTGTTACACCATTTTCTGTCTTACTGCCGGTGCCTATTCTGTCTACTTCACTTTCTTCGTCCTCTGCAAGGGCAGAAATTAACCCGCCTATTGAAAACTCTTTATATTTTACAGTACCATTTCTAAATATCACAGGGTATTGACCGCCTATGGTATCAGTTTTTGTTTCTTGAACTGTTTCTTTAAAAGATGTAACTTTGGGATTGAATTTAATCACATAGTGTTTATCACTGTCATATAAACAATAGTGATCAAAATCAACTTTTGCAACTAAACTTTTATAACTAATATTATTTCCTTCAACAATTTTAAATAAATATCCTACTTCTTTGTTGTGTTCTATATTATAATCGACAAAAGTTTCTTCGTCTTCTATTTCTTTCTCCCATAGTACCTGTTCAATTCCATAGCCTTCATGGGAGTTAGGATCATAAACATAAAACATTTTTGTATTATTTGGTAAGCTATATTTATAATAGCCATTTTCTTTTTGCTTTATTAAATCTAAATCCGAACTTGAAGGTGAGATAATTTGCGGACCAGTTCTTCCAACATTTATAAAGAAATCTTTATTACCTATGGCATTATCAGATTTTTTTTCTCCATTTAAAGTTGTATAACTATATTCAATATTACGCTTAGCGTCATTATCGCTAAAATCACCTATATATTTATGTAAAATACTAATTACTTTTACATTAGAAGGGTCTAACTATTCATCATAATTAATCTTTGGATTGGTTTTTTCTAATTCATAACTATAATATTTATGTATTAATTCAAGTTCTACTATGGGGTCGTACTAATTCTCATATGTAAATATCGCAGTTTCATCATCAACTGTTAAATTTGCGTTTCCGCTATTAGGTATTAAATAAAGATTACTAATAGTATAAGGCCCTTTTTCTCCATTCTTAGCATAATAAAAGAATAGTTGATAACCTACATATGCTTTAAAATGTGAACTTATGTTATTTAAATTAAAACTAAATTTATTATTATTAGCTGCTACGACACTGCCCGCTATACCAGTTGAATTAATAATATCACCATATCCATATTTAATTATAACATTTAAAGTATAGTCGCCAATATTATTTGGTTTATCTATTGTTAAAGTTTTATAATCACTACTCAAGCTGGACGGCGCCAGCTTGGTAGGTATGTTTGGTTTTATTGTAATCGCCATTTTACTTTCCCTCCTCTGTTATGGTGGAAGGTTTATTATTCATATCTTTTTGCATTGTATTTATAAGCTGTTGAATAGCCTTTAAACATTCACCCATTACGATAGTGTTTTCACCTTTTGTTTCAATAGTATAAAGACCATTATAAATACGAGCAATTTGTTGAATGTATTCTATCATAATCCTTTTTCTCCTTTTTATCTATTTTCAAGAGCATCAAGTTTAGCCTCAAGCTCTGTAATACGTTTTTTAAGTTTTTGTATTTGCCAAGTATTAAGAGCTACAAACTCTTCATATCTTAAACGCCAATTAGTTTTTTCTTCAGTTATAGGATTGATATCGCAACATACATATGCATAATCATCACTATTTAAATCTGCACTAACCAAAGCATCATAAACATCTTGTGCGATAAATCCTGTATGCAAACGATTCGAAGAACCGTTATTATATTTATAACTTGAAGGCATTAATGCATCAAAGAATTTGTCTTGTTTCTCTTCTTCCCAATAGTACAAATTGTCAAAGGGGGTAATTGTATTTTTAATATTGCGGTCAGAGTTAGTTTGAGCTGGCGCGGTTCTTGTTTCATTATCCACATGTAAAGCTGCAGCATAAGCAGAGCCGTCTTGTAATACACCAAAATTTACAGTTTCCTATGTATGCGTTTTCAAATAAATAGGATAGGACAACTAAATTATGCGACCATAAACCTATTTATCAAATTTTGCCTCAAGAAAATCCAACAATCCTTGTTTAATATATACTGTACATTTATTATATTCCCAATCAATCCTATAAAAATTACTTTTTTCATCTTCTGTGGCATATTCTTCCAATAAATACATTTTACTATCGTTTGATTCAAATGTAACAAAAGTTTGCTAAATTATATTGTCACTTGTAGGTGTAGAAGTAATTTCTGTAAAAGTATGATCAATTGCACTATCTTTTGTTAATGGCTCTAGCGCGCTACCTTCAGATATCTAGGTCCAACCATCACCCCAAGTCTCTAAAACACTAGAACTTCCTCCAATATAAAAACAGTAAGGTAATTCAGTTGCCGTATTTATTAATGAATTATTGGTTAATGTTGAGCTAGAAGTTAAACCATAACTATATTCTGTATGTCTATCTAATAATTTAACTTCTTGTGTATTGGTAATACCATATTGAGAAATTATCCATGGACCAATTTTTCCTATATTAGTTTCTATTTCACCACGTGCCAAAATATCATTAATAATAAATTTACCACTACGCAAATCCCAATAAGAACCATTTTTTCCATATTTGCCTTCAACATCTAATAATTTCTGTTTTTTGTTATTAACAACAATATTACCTTTGTCGTCATAAAGCCAACCGTCAAAATTAGCACTATAAATTAAACCTTCATTACCATCAAATTCAATACGGCCAGAACCATCCTTACCAAAGAATGCTGTACCATCTTGTCTTAATCCATAAGACTAAGCACCTTTATCAAATCCATAAACACCAGTTAAAGCCGTTCCTCCATTGTCATTAGACCAATCACCAAGAACTACACCAGAGAATGTACCATCTATTTCTTTTTTACCTGCGCCCAAACGAGCTGCTAACACAGTGTTTTCATCTTTATTAACACTTAAATTACCATCCCAATCGTTTAAGTAAGACGAGAACGAATTAGAACGTGTGATTAATATTGGCTGAATCCATTTAACCCTTTGTTCAATTTTACCAGATTCGGTTGTAACGTTTTTATACGCTTTTACATATACATTTTTATCTGCGTTTTCAACATATAATCTATTTGGTATTAGTTGATACGTTGACTGTACGTGCGCTAAAGTAGGATAGCCTTGCTTCTTAATACCAGAAGCTCCATCATTTAATTCTTGTCCATCGATACATAATTCCCATTTGTAATTACCGAGTAAAAATTCTCCATTATCATTCATTGTTTCATAAATGCCATAAGAATGATTGTAATATTCAGGTTCACCGCCAGAAGATTTATAAGTAATGGAGGTAGGTCCTATCATACCATAACAAGGGCTTTCTCCTGCTCTTAACATTTCTATTGCGACCGGTAAATAACCAACAATTTCTCGATCAGTATGTTTAACCGTAAATTTAATTATATTACATCCTGTACTAATAATTGCGGGAACGGTTAAATTTGCCTCGCCGGAAAGACCTTCATTCGGGCTAATACTAAAACCTGTACCGCCGCAATGCCATGTCCATTCCGTATTTTTATTTGATATAGGCAACTTTTTACCATTGCAATCATATGCCATTGCGCTGACATAATATTTACTTCCGGGTAATACTCGATGTTGTATTTTACCAGCTTCATTTAATATTCTAATTAATACAAAACTATCTGTTTTACATAAACCAGGTTTTGTAAATTTAATATTAAGAGAGGTAGAATATGTTTTAAACACTTCACCTTTGTATTTAATTTCTATAATAGCTTCTATTGTATTATTTACACTTTCTACTGCAAAAAAATCACAAATACCAAAAGTAGTTTCAGAATAAATAATATTATTATAAACAGAATTATTTAAATTCTTCTCTGTTGGTAACTTATTAATACTATATGCATATATATAATTACCATTTTCACGATATTCGTCAAATACATCATCTAATTTACTACTACTTCCGCCCAAATACTCTGAATCTTCCGTATTATAACTCAACATTGTTTTATTATAAGGTATTTTCCAATAGACATCAATAGTGTAGTTATTATTTTTTACAACTTCTTTATCTATGTCTGCGGTCAAAGTAATTTTTCTCTCGATAGAGGCTTCGGATAAATCGCGAATAACACCATTTTCAGCATAATATGTTGAAAAATCACTTACGGTGGTTTGCAGTTTGATTTTGTCAGTATCAGGTATGGGATTTAATATTTTCATTTGATTAGTAATTATAATCTCATTACTTATGCATTCCGCACTACCATCAATATCTTCAGAATTATAAATAACCTTAACTCGATATTTATATTCTGGAGTTAACATCTTATAATTATTATGGGTATAACTAAATTCATTAGCATTTTGAATATCTTGCCAACCTGAATTTATATATTGTTGCCAAACAAATGAAACATAATCTGGAACAGTATTTTCACACTGGGCCGCATTCGCAATTACATAAGACCCATTTTGTTTATAAATAAACTACAATGACATTGTAATCGGATCTGCATCTTCTTTATCAAAGCTGTTAGCAGTACTTTCAACAAACACAGTATCAGTATTAAAAGAACTGCCCAATTCACCAAAACTTAATATAACAGAATTGGCTTTTAATTCTAAATTACTATCTTTACTAATTACCTCTGCCCCTATAATTTTCCCTTTATAATTAGAAACATCAATTAATTTTTTAACTACCGCATATTCATTGCGATTAATTAACATTTCTGTGGTAGGAAAATAATAAGTAACGCCTCTTACATAAGTTTTTTCCTAAACTAATAAAGTAATTAATAAAGCACTATCGTTTGAGCTTGAAGAATGCTTGACAGTACATTCAAGCCCTAAATAAGATTTATTATTTTCAACTCTGAATAGACTATTATTTTTACCGTTACTATTGGTATTAACATTATATTTATGCATTATTAAATAGTCTTCAAAGGGGTTGGTTGAATAAGGTGAGGTACTAATATTAGATTTTTTGCTAATAATAAAAGCATTGGTGTAATCATCACTAGGTTTACCAACATATACCTATTCCCCATTATTCAAAAGGAGATCGGTATTATTTACCTAGAACTTAACATCAGTATATTGTAAAGTATAAATGCCTTGAGCTCGCTTGCTCGCATCTACAACTGTACATAACTGAATACGATCCATGGCCAAGTTATTAATTTTGGCGGATACAATTACATCAATACTTTCAAAAATATTATTTGCTATATTGCTCATTTTTATTCTCCTTTCTCTCCAAAATTCTCTTTCTATAACATTTTAAAATTTATAACAATATTATTATCTTTATTTGGCCAAAAACAAAAGGACTTGAAAATTTTCAAGTCCTTTTTTATTTTATTCTTTACGATTTGCGTATTGTGCAGCCTCATTAACAAGATTTTCAAATGCTTGCTCGATTTCTGTATGGTTAGTAACATTCGGGAATTCGGCTTTAATTTCAACTTTTTGTTCTAATGTCTGACTACTTGAAGTATTAAATCCATTAGACGTGAAATCAAAATTTGCGGCCTTAACATTATTAAGTTTATCAGACATACTTCTAACAATCTCAACAACACTAAGAATGTTTGCTGTATCCTGTGCATTAAGAACTAATTCTTTTTCATGAAGTACAGCAAGTTTACCACTATTGCCCCAAGAACCTGTATAACCACCAGAAGACATAGTGCTTGCATCACTTAACTCTGACATAACTTCCTTAGCCAAATCACCGAAGCCACTAAGCACGGGTAAAATATTGCTATTGTAATCTGCTTGGAAATCAACAATTTTGGTTATTAAAGTTTCCATAGAACTTGAAAAATCAGCAATATTATTGCTTAATGACATCATAGCAATATCAGATTGTGTATCAATAGAACTAAGATTAGATTGAATATAATCAGTCATATTGTTAGCGCCCATTAATGAATTATATCCATTAACAGTACTCTAATAAGCTGAAGCACTATTTTGAATTTGTGCCATAGCACTATTACCTATGCTAGAAATACTAGCCATATAGTCTTCAAAACTGCTAAATTGCAATCCTATACCCAAAGTTGTGTCTCCAAAGCCTAAAAGTGCATTGGTCTTATCTCCCATATAAGCCTAGAACAAAGCAGAGTCTGAATCGTATAAAGCCTGATTGCTATCAAATACTTTGTTAAGCTCATTACCAAGATATTGAATTTTAGTCATATAAAATTCATACATACTCGATGCCTTAGAAAGTCTATCTTCAACACTTAAACTACTATCATTCATAATCTCAGTCAAACTATTTACCATATCCTGCTGAGTTGTAATGATTTGTTCTTGAACTGAATTGGCATAATCTTCATTAGATTTCTGCATAGCATAAACAGCATCTTCATACTTTTGCTGAGCTTCATCAACCTTTTCCGCATCTGCAGTATAAACATAGTTTAAACTACCATCAGCGCCACGTTGTAATCTAACCATATTCTTTGCGTTCTAAGCCTCCTCCAAAGCTATTTCCGCAAGTCTAAGATCATATTCTTTTTGAAGTATCTCTAAATCATGCTCGCTAAGTTCAGTATTGCTTTCCTGAATATCACGAATTTTTTCTTGTAAAGATGTAAGTTCGCGTTTAGCCTTAAGGCTCTACGTACCCGCGAGCTTATTATCTATATCTCTCGTTAACTTACTAATTTCATAAACTTTTTCATAATCGTTTAAGAAACGCTCAGAAATTTCTTTCTACTGGTCATAATGGCCTTTTAAATAAGTTAAATTTCCAAAAGTACCAGCTAAAGCTTGCTCCATACTTTCAGCTACAAGTTCCATTTCCTAAGCAAATATATCTGCTGCTGTTTGAATAGCCTCTTGCCAGCTTGACAACATCTCTTGTTCAGCTTCTTCAACCTACTAATTAATTGCATCAAGCCTTTCTTGCCAATATGCTTTATCATTGTCTCCAGCAGAGTCAGCTTGAATTTGAATATTTGCTTTCATCTCTTTAAGACTATCTACTGTACTAATTGCGGCCTGTAATGATTTTTCTGCGATATCTTTATTGCTTGCCGCCATTTGACGAATAACTGCATTGCTGACACCAAGCATATTTTTACCAGTTATATCAATAATAGAAGAATATGTTTCTATTGTAGAAGCCATATTTTCCAAGCTACCCTTGTTTGCTTCAAGTTTTGCATTATAAGCATCAAACACAGCAGTGATTTCTTCTTCGTACGACTTTTTAATATCTGCGGCCTCTTTTGCAAAAGCGTAATAATCAGTTAAGAATTCTTTAAGGTCTTCTGCTTCAGTAGCATCAATATCATTATCCTCATACATTCCTTTAATTCTATCTTCATCATATTGAGTTTGGAATTTAGACTTAGTAATTGCCAATTGCTGGTTTACAAGATTTAATCTATCAGACCATCTATATACTTGACCATCAAGAGAATCTAATTGATGTTGTATATAATCAAGTTCACGTTGATCAATCTCAACCTCAAGCTGAATTTTATATTCTTTTTCTTCAAGAGTTGCAGTCAAAATATTTTCAGCAATTTCTTCTGTATTCTCGAGCTAATCATTATATTTTTCTTGGTTTTCGTTAACCTTTTGAGCCGCTGTTAATAACTCATCATAAGCATCAGAACTCATAGATATTTTTTGCATAGCTTCTTCAAGCAGTGCTGTGTTAATAGTACCATCTGGTCTTGTGAATGCTGTAAAATCAGTTATTCCAGCCTCTGTCGCAAGTGTTCTAAAATCTGTAGTAGATGTAGTTATATCAGCCTTATACTATTCTTCTAAATCCTTACTAGCATCAAGTAATTCATTAAGAGCTGCTTGCTCTTTTTTCATTTCAGCTAATCTATTTGAGCCGAAAGCTTTTTCTTTAGCTTTTTGAATTTTCTTTAAATTTCTTTCATAAGCTTTATACTCTTCGTTTAAAGCACTGATATAATCAATCTCACGCTCAGGAAGAATTTTCTCCATTTCGGACAATAATGTTCCAGAACCTATATTGGTAAAGCCCGTAATTTTTCCAGAATCATCAGTTTGTGCCGCATAACCTAAAGCAGAAAAATAACTATGTAAAGTATCCGCATCAATATTACCAGATTTTAAAGCTTCATTAAAAGAACTTACATTAAAAGTACCATTTTTTAATGCTTCTGCAGCATTTCTTAATATTTCTTGTCCTGTCTCATTAGTATTTAAAGAAGTAGATAATATATTTTCAGCAGCTTCTCCCTACAATGCTTTAATTGCATTTTCATCGCCTTCAGCCGCCTTGAGAATCATATCTAAATTCTCATCAATAAAATCAGCACTAAAATTAGTTCCAGTAGCACCATAAAGAGCCGTCTTAATTTTATCCATAGCATTGATATATTCAATACTACCTTTATCTGCATCCGCAAGTGTATTATACTCTTCTTTTAATACAGTATTAAGTTGTTTAATACCTGCGGTTAAATCAAAGTTTCTATCAGCAATTTGTACTGCTAAATCTTCGTTATTTTTTAATTCTTTATTTGTTTCTCTTAAATAATCAAGGTATGTTTCGTATGCGGCACTAGAAACTCCTAATGCTGTTAAATCTTCATTACGCTCATTTTCTCTACGTTCTTTTAAACCAGTTAAATATTTCTCAAGTTCTTGTTTATTGCTTTCCCGTTTAGCGTCTAATAAATCGCCATCACCTATTGCGGCTTGTAATTCAGGACTTAACTAAGTTATTTTTCCTTTTAACTCTTCAATTTCAGCCCAACTAAGATCGGAGAAATCTGCTTTTCTACCGTTGATTAAATCTCCTGCTACTTTTGTAAAACGATTTCGAGCACCTTCATCACGAGTAGAGGCACCTGTTGCCGCTATAAGAGAATCGTAATGAACATTAAACTCTTTTAACTTTTTATCAAGATAATCAGTTGCTTCTCCAGACTGCATAGCATTTGCTTCTGCTAATTCAGCAACAACTTCTGTCCAAGTTCTTTCTATCTTTTCGCCATTAGGGCCAACAAGAGTAATATTTTCTCCACGCCAGTCTTCAACCTTATAATCCTGACCCAATAAGTCTTTATAAAGTTTTGCAGCTTCTTCTGCCGCATCTTTATTTCTGCCTTTGAACAATTCTTCAAAATTCGCTTGGGTTTCAGTATAACTAGTAGTATTTTTAAGAAAATCAGTATCGTTAGCTACGGCCTCAAGCACCGCTGCTTCGCCTGTTCTACCTTGTTTCCAAGCTTCTTGATAAGCACTTAATTTTTGAAGATTGCTTGCTCTAGTGGTCGCCTCTAATTCATAATTACTTTGAATAAGTTCATACATGGCCTCCTTGTTTTTCACAAGTTCATCCGCCATACTTTCCGTTACTCCCGCGCCCTCTATTAAAGCTGTTTTTAAAGCACCATCATCATTAATTGCGATTGCATGATCTATTCGGTTACGTAATGCTTCATTGTTAGCATAGCTATCAGCTACATTCTACAGCCCCTGCTTTTCTTTCTTAGTTGCGGCTCCCGTTTGGGCAGAAGCAATCGCTGCACCAACACCACCAACAGTAAGACCTATTAATGCACCAATACCAGCACCAGCAGCATTACCGATACCTGGAATGGCTGTTCCAATTAAAGCACCCGCAGCCGCGCCTGCACCCGCCATAGCTCCTATATTACCAGTTTTAGCTCCTCCACTACCAGAACCATCCATCTCTCTGGCAAGTCTGACTTTATCAGCTTCTAACTAAGCTTCTTTAGCTCTCTGATCTGCATTTAAAGACATAGCGAGAGCGCCAGCTTCGGCTTTATTAGCCTTCGCTTTCATTTTGTCTTGCGCTTCATCGTTGATAACAATTAAGCCATTATCATCAATTGTATAATCAACACCGTTAATTAAACCATTAGTTTTAATTAATTCACGAGCTTCCGCATTTGCGTCCGCAATAGCATCCTTCCACTCTTCTGTGCCTTTGACTAAAGTTTTGGTTTTATCCGCAAGATCATCATATGATTTTAAACTAGATTTTAATTCTTCATTGGCTTTACGAGCTTCGTTATATGCCTCGGATAATTTAGATGCGGTTTCCGCCGCTTTAGCGGCAGCCTTATCGGCTTTATTAAACTGATTAACCGCTAAAGCAATAGCACCAACTGCAATAGCAATACCCGCCGCCGCCAATGCAAAGCTACCCAGTGAAGAACCGAGTCCCTGAGCTGCAGTTTTACCAGCTCCCTTAGCCGCTTGTTTACCAGCTTTTTTACCAGCTTTTTTACCAGCTTTTTTACCAGCCTCTTTACCGCCTTTTTTAAACAATTTACTAAAAAGACCACCAACTGCACCGCCATCTTTATCTCCAGTAGCAACATCCGTAGCGGTTTCTGCACCTTTAGCCGCAATCTCTTTCCATATAGCCGCGGCCTGAGCTTCTGTGGCACCGGCAGCTTGCGTACGTGTTATTACTTCTTCTTTAAGATTAGCTAATTCAGCTTCGTCAATACCCTGTTTAATTCTTTTAGTAGCCATTTGCTTAGTCATTGCTATGCTTGCCGCATTAAGCGCAGGTGCTAACATACCTTTATAAGCAGTTGTTAAAGAAATTGTAGCCATCATTACTGTAGTTAACAGTGTTGAAAATTTCTCCCATCCAGAAAGGGTATCATCATTCATTATATCGCCTATTTTCGACAACTAAGAAATTGCGCCAGCTAATCCTAATACACTTTGTGCTGTCTAAACAGTTACATCAGCCCAATTTTTTGTTGTATTATTAGCATTACGTAAAATTTCATCGCCTTCTTCGACAGACTAGTTAAATTTCTCATTCGCGTCTGTTTGTTCCACCTTGGCTTTAGCTGCTTTACTAGCAGCTTCGCTTATTTTCGCAGCATCTTCTCCATTAATACCAGACTTAGACAACTAATTAGTCATGTTTTCGGTTGCTTCACCGGCAAAATTAGCATCATCTATAAAGTTTTCTAAATTGCGATTAAAGTCAGTTAAACCTGAAGAACCAGTATTTTGAAATCTTTGCTTTAACTCTTCTAGTTTTTTAATCAATTTATCAGTTGCGTTAGAACTGTCAGTTAAACCCTTATTAGCTAATTCCTAAGAAGCTTTGTTCAAGCTATCAATTTTACTTTGCATATCGGCAAGAACTTTTGATTTGTCTTCAACCCTGGAGACAGGAGTTAATTTTTTTATTGAAGCCTCAGCGGTATGAGCCGTTATAAGACTTTGGTCTCCAGCTACTGCTCCAAGCGCTTGCTCTCGTTTTTCACGCCCTGCTTCGGTTAAATGCCCAGTATGTCTAACAGTTTTTCTAGCATTATTAAGAGCAATATCAAGTTCTTTTTCTGCCTAACTAGTTAATTCAGTACGCTTCTTTACTTCTTCACCAAGCGTTTTAAGACTTTCCTGATGAATTTGTAATCTCATCTTGTCTTGTTCTGTTAATTTATCAGATGCTTGAGCTACTTTATACTGTAATTTAACTTGCTCTGTACTTACTCTAATATTAGCAGCTTGAACTTGAGTAATCTCTCCGTCCGCAGTGGCTTTGTCTAATTGTCCTATAGCTTCTTCTTTAACTTTATTGGCTTGTGCCTGTTTTATTTTGGCAGGAGCTAAACTATAAACCAAATTTTCTAGGCCTCTAGCCGCCTCTTTACCCTTAAACTGTAATAAAATTGAAGCTGTAGTGGTTAATATACCATTCAAACCACCTGCGCCACGCGTTAATAAAGTAACTTTATCTAAAATATTCGCAAATCCATTAGTAATACCTATAAAGAAGTCATCATTTAATAACTCGTTATAAAGAGTTTCAGTAGATGCTTTTACAGAGTCGCGTGCTGCTTCCCAAGATTCAGCATAAATTTCAGCTTGCTTATTAAGCTCACCCTCAGATTCTTTTGCAATCTCTAAATTTTCTTTAAAAGTATCATAGTTATCCATTAAAGCGATAAAGTTTGCATATTGACGAGTACCTGCAACAGTATTAGCAATAGCTACTTGTTGGTCTTTAGCTAAATATTGCCATTTAACTCCTAGTTCATCCAAGATATTATCCATATCTTTAAGTTCACCATTTTGCTCTTTAACCTTAACGCCAGCAATATCGAGAGCTTGAGAATATTTAGTTAAATTAGTACTGTCCTCAAGTGTTTCACCAAGAGACAAGCTCTGTAAACGTGAGAAAATTGTTTTAAACGATGTACCTACTGTATCTTCACTTTGACGTGTCGCAGCTACTACAGTTGCTAATGAACTTGCCGCATATTCGTAACTTAAACCGATTGTATTAGCTACGGCCGCAAATTTTTCCAAACCGCCAGCAATTTCTTCTGAACTAGAAGCTGTTGCCGCACCAAGAGCAGTAATAACATCAGCATAATGCTCAAGCGATTCGCTACCATCATCAAAGTTATTCCAGATGGCTGTCATGTATGAGGATACATCTTCTGCGGCCTCACCTGTTACATTAGACATTTTAATAACAGTATCTGTTCTCTTTTTTACTTGAGAATCGTCAAGACCCTGTTGATAGAAAATAAGTGACGCTTTAGCGTACTCGTTTGTTGTAGTTTTTAACTACTTTGCAGTTTTGTTTGCGGTTCTGGCAAATTTATCCATTTGTTCAGCGGTTTGTCCAGACACAATTCTAATTTCATTTAAATTTCTATTTAAATCTTCTGCAAATCCTACAGCCTCTCTAATACCGTTAGTAAATCCCTAGATTAAACTAGAAGACAACTGCCATTTAATAGTATTTTTTAAAGTTGTTCCCATGTCAGCGAGCAATTTGTTTGTTCTCTTCATAGGAATTTCAGCTTCAACAATCGCCTAAGCGAGTGTGGTGAAAGCGGCCTAGCCTTCTGGGCCCATACGCATTAAAGATTGGCGCACAGAGGCTAAATTAGTATTAGACTGTTTTAAAGAATTTGAAAATTTAGACAAATCCATTTTGCCAGTATCTACATTTACAGCAGACACTAAAGCACTTCTTAAAGCCGCTAAATCTGCTTTGGCAGCTTTAATTTTAGGCGACATATTACCCATAATATCGGTATTAAAAGTAAGTTTATTTAGCTATCCGGCTAAATTACTTAATTCTTTTTTAACACCATTACTATTAGCTCTAAAATCCAAATCAATAGTATATTTCTATCTATTTGCCATTTATATTCTCCTTTCTCTCTTTGTATTAAAAAAGGACTCTCAACGAGAGTCCTTTTAATTTTTCTATCCCTCAAATAATTTAAAAAACGGAGATAGTAAATGATTTGAATTAGCCCAAATTGGTTACAATATCTTTCATATTCTGAATAATATCTTTGTCCGCAACTAATTCATTTCTAACCTCTTGAGCATCATATTTCAAATTTGAGTAATCGTTTGAAACAGTCTCAAGAACACCAACAATAGAATTGCGCTGTTTATAAACATTTTCAAGACTAGCCGTTAATAGCTCACGAAGAAGATTGATTTCTTCATCTGGAATTGCCCAAATAATCTTTTTTGCAAGTCCCGAAGATACAATAGTATCGTAAAGTTTTGCTGTATCAGCAAGTTGCTTTTCGGTAAATGATAAATTACTATAGTTTATAACTATACTTAATATCATCGCTGCTTCTACTTCACCTGGATTGTAATAATGATCATTACGTCCCATACAATCATTTACGATAGAATTAATTACCTCCATTTTGTTGATGATTGGTAAATACTGCTTTACCTCGAGTTCAACTTCATTAAAAGTTACCTTGTCAACGCTTGTATCTACCTTAGCGTTAAGTTTTGAGAATGACACCTTAGCCATGTCTTGCTTCTCCTTTCTAAATTTAAATTATTTTTATAAGGAGAGCTCAAAATGTTTGGGGATGCAAATTAAAGTTTTATTCTTTAACCTGACATTTGTCTTTTTCCTTACTATTTATATTATATCACAAAAAAATAAAAAAGTCAAATTTTTATTATAATAAAAATATGAATTTTATTATAAAATACCGATTTGAGCTTCAAAATCTGAACGAAATTGAGATTTAAAGCAAGCATAGGTACTATTATCTAACATCATTTTTAATATATCTGTAATCCATCGGAAACCAGATTTCTCAACAAAAGCTACATTGTTTTCACCCATGATCTAATGCAAACGTTTTTTCTACGACAAAAACCACATAGCTTCAGCCTATAACTATTGATAATAACCCTAATCTGTAATTCCACTTTCTTTTTTAATTTTTTTGCTTAATCTAAAATCATTTAATAGCTACGCCTAATTACTTATTCTTTTAAACTCTGTTAAAGAATAATCACTAGCTTTAATCTAATAATCTTTATCAAAAAATTTATTTATATTTTTTAAATCATAAGCCTTAATCTACATACCATATGTAAGTATGTTTTTATTATTACTTTGATTAGATATATTTTCATAACTTTTAGAAAAATCCCATTCTATATCCGCTATACCGCCTTTAGAACCGGTATGTATTAAAGTAAATTTAGATGTATCATATGCTCCTTTAGCTATTTCTTCCAAACCAGAATATACGGCAGCTTCATGAAAAAGACCATAAGTTGTTGGAAAATCTATTCCTTTAACAACTTGATTTAAACTTTTTAAAATATAGTTACGTAGCATAGGCATTATTATTTTATTATTAATATCAGTTGCATCATACTATCCTGGTAGTGCATTTTTCAATGACATTTGTAAGTCTTGGTGCTGCATAGCATTATACTAAGGAGATTGTAACATTCTATTAATTTTTTCAATTAATTTAGTTCGTTCTTTTTCCATTTCTGTAGCTAAATTAGTATTATTGTTATTGTTTGATTTAGCTGTAGAAGTAATTGTATTGTTTTGTTTATTATTACTATTATTAACAAAATCTTTAAATTCTTGCTAAATTATATCGTCCAAAAATTTTTTAATACCATTATTACCATTGTCGGTATTAAGATAAGATTCTATAGACTTTCTTAAATCCCAATATTTTTTCTATAATGCCCCTCTAGCCAAAGAATCTTGCACCTAATTATTTTGTCTAAATTTATTATTTATCTAATTAACAAAATTTTTTTCTAAATGTTTAGTCCGTCCGTCTAATTTGATTGTACGTAATTTCCTAAGAAAAGCTTTTTTTATACCATTATAATATCTTTGAGCTATCCCATAACCCTATTTAATATCTGCTTCATATTTATTAGTTACTATTTGCTATAAATTATGCTAATCTTGTATATACTACTAGATAATTGATTTTTTATCTTTAGCTTTAATATATGTTGCCATAATTCTAACTCCTTTCCCCAAATATAAATAAAAGGGAAAGTTAAATACTTTCCCTTTTAATTTAATTATTAGCCTTCGTAATCGTAAGCTGTAGCTACTCTTACAGAGTTATCGCCTTCATCAGCTTCTTCAATAATCTGAACAATTGCAAGAACTTTCTTAGTATTGTCAAATCTTGTATAATCCGGGAAAGCATCCATAGTGAATGTGAATGTTGAAGGATCGCCAGAAGCAGCCATTGCAAATGAGAAGTTAGACTGAACTTTTGCGTTAGGAATTACGAATTCAGCAGGATAGTCAATACCATCTGCATTACGGAATAATGTAGAAGATTCTACATAGAAGTTACCGCCAAATTTACCAGCTTCGATTTCGATCTGTTTAGCGGAACCGGTTTTCTTTACATAAAAATCTACAAATACAACGCAATTATCTTTATCAAATTTGCTAAGGTCATTCTTGTCTGCGGGAATAGTAATCTTATTATCAGAAACTGTTATACCAAGAGTATAAGGTTCTGTTACCATTTCTCCTTCGTCATCTAACAACATTACATAAATAGAACAGCCTTTATGGTCATCTGCAGGAGTCTGAGAAAGAGTAATTTCTACAGATGTAAGCTTTTCTACATCTTGTCCCTCATCATCTTTTACTGTTGTTTTATTGCATTTAACTTTGTCTGTCTGTTCTGTAGTATGAACATAAATAGGCTTATTTTCAGTAGCTTCAACAAGACCAGCACCAGAAAGAATCATGATACCAGCGGGAGAGATAAGAGCATCTTCCATTGTGAAAGTAACTGTTCTATCGCCTTCCCAAGCTACAAGACGGGGGTTACCTTTACCACCCTGAGCATATACTGTTGATGCAGCACCTTCAAGAGTAGAAGTTTTTAAACTATCAAAATAGATTACAGGTTCATCTTTGAAAAACTTTTTGTTACCAATTGTCATGTTCTTTTTAGCTTTAAAAACAACATCACAAATTTCGCGAACACCATATTTCATATTTAAGTTTCCTCCTTTAAATATATTTAATGGATTGATTTCATCCAACTATCTGGTTTTTCTTTCGGATCTGCACCAGCTAAACGAGCACGTATATCTATATCCCAAGAGATATACAATCCATATCTTTCAAGCAAATCGTATAACTAATATAAAGTTAAACTTATTGTATCTTGCAAAGACATAGAAGCGACTCCAACAGTAATAACAGATATATAAGAAGCTAAAGTGTTTGTGCTATCTTGCTTCTGCGCAGCCACTCTCTCACGCGCCCGAAGAAGTTTTTTAGCTATTTCTTCAGCTTTCTTGTTTACCGGTTTAAATCCATCTTTACCAACCAGTCGTAGACAAAATATTTGACGTAGGATATTTTGGAAAATTTCAAAATTATCCTCATCTATTATGGAATTTACCTCAGCACCATTTAAACAAATTGACCGAGGTGTAATTAAAACTTTATAATTAGGACAAAGTAAAGTTAAAACTTGTTTAACAAGCTCTTTTTTACTTTTATCCTATTCAAATAACAACATTAAAAGACCAAAATTGCTTATATTTTGAAGCTGGTCCGCATTTGCCTAAGATAATTTATCAATACACAAACTGTGGGCACCAGTAAAAAAATCCTTCTCGCCAAGCATACTTATTTCTTTTAAAGTTGGTTGGTGAAGTATTAGTTGACATTCGGGGATTGGAATGTCCACTCCTGTCATTAATGCTAAACTTATATCCATTATGAATTATAAATTTCATTAAAATCCTTAATAAACTCTGCTTCATCAGCAGGATTAAGCATCCCCTTTTTATCTTCTTCACCATGTGTTGCTTCATACAGCAAAGATAAAACACCATAATCTTCATTTAAAACTGTAAAATTACCTGTCATAAATTGCAATTTACCTATTCCAGTTAATTTACAATTATTCAACATAGAATCAAGCTCGCCCGCAATTTTAAAAGGTCTTAATTTATAATCTCCTAAACTCCATACATCAAATTGACATATTATATCTATGCTAATAGTGTTATCCCTAAAAGAGGGATTGGTAGTAGGAGCAAAATTATCAAAAGATATAACTAAATAAGTTAATAAACTTTTGTCTAAAGTTAATTTAGGAACAATTTTAACGTGCTTACTTAATACTTCTAATGTTTGCTTTTGGTTTAAATCTTCTTTGTCTAAAGCATCCATTGTATCATAATATAATAACTTTTTCAATCTCTAATTCTTTATAATCTTATCAATAATTAACGAATAATCTTTTTCAAGAGATAAAAAGCTAGATTTTGGAAAAGTATAACTTTCTATTTTCATTGTATACTCCTTTTACTCATTAAAACAAAGATTCAACCACTATTGTGCGTGAATGTCCATTATAAGAAAGTTCAAACTAACCACTATAAGATTTAGTCCATGTGATTTTAATTGTTTTTCCATCTATAACAGATGTAATCGGGCATTTTTTATCGTATGACCATTCGCCAATATCAGTGCCATTATATGTAAATTCATATTCAAATTTTGGTTTAATGAAAGTATCTCCCACAATAAATTCACTACCCTCAATTTCTGGTTCTTGGATTAAACCCCCAACAATACCATTTTCAATATCATCTACATCATCATTTGCATAATATTCACGAGCGTATACTTCTAAAATTCCCGGCAAACTAATTGAATCTATCGCTTCAACTCGCCAACATATTGGAGTATCGTTATCTTCTAAGCCTTGAAGATAAAATTTTGAATATCTGTTAAATCTTTTAACCGTTTCTGCGGTTTTAGGTAATAACATACTCAAAGTATAACTTGGTAAATCCATATTAAAGTTAGGTTTAGAAATATTTTTAATTTTTTTCTCACTTGGTCCAGTCACAGAAACAGGAATAGAATGAACAATTCCTTCTTCATCTTCCCATTTAATTTCATAATTACATTTTCTAACATCACCTTTAAAATAAGCTAGTTCTGTTAAATCTTGTAAATATACAATCCATTTAGTTCCAGTGTTAACCCATTCAAATATGGAGCCAGGTTTTATATCATATTCATATCCAACAGATAGAATTTTTTCATCATAATCAGCCAAAAGGCGATTAGGATTTATTAGAGCTGGAATAGTATCGTTAGAATCAATTAGCTTAATTTTTGCACCCTAATAAGAATATAGTACTGCTCGGTCAAGAGTTTTTCTCTTGTCCGCTATCATTCTGTCTTGTTGTGCACTACCTCCTCGATATTTCAATCGAGCAATCATATTACTCAAAGCTGTATATTTCATTTTAATATTTCCCTTATTAAAGAAATAGTCTCAAATACCGTCTTTCTATATATGATAAATTCTGTTTCTTGTATCTTTAACCCTTCAAGTTTGGAAATAAGAGTAATTAAATTTGAATTTTTATTTAATAATTCATTTAATCCTACTATTTCCAAAAGAACAGTTTCAATATGTGTTTTCCAATCCTCTTCATGCTCACGCATTGGAATTAGTTTCCACAATTGATTAATAAGCCTATTAACATTAATGTTTATAGCTTGGTCCGCAAATTCAATATTATACTTATTAGTCATCAAGTGCACTCACTCCTCCGAAGCGTGCCCAGTTAGAAGAAATATTTCCTCTACTGTCAACCACTCTTCTTTTATAGAGTCTTTGCATATGTGTCGATTGTTCTTCTATTTTTGTTAGAAAGTTAAGAAGTTTAGCCAAGTGATTTGCTTGAGAGGTAAATTTAAAATCACTACCACTATACTTCATACGAACATTTTCGACCGAAGCAATTTGTCTTTGCAACCATTCTTTTTGCATTAATATCGAAAGAATATTAATTTCTTCATTAGTAAGTTCAGCCTCAAAGGCAGAACGATCTACTAACAAAGCATCTTCATCATCTTCCCCGCTTTCTGGGGCAGGATAATCTGCCGCATTACCGCCAGAGAAAATAATTTCATCCGCATCGGCTAAAGAAACAATTTCTTCATTATCTAATATATAATCAGGATCTGTTTCTTCAACTCCCTCTAATCTTGCAGTCTCGATTTTATAGGAGTTAATATTTTTTCTTGGAAACTCAAATCCGGGAATAGCATTAATTAAAAGACTTCTAAGATCTCTAATAGTATCCTGCGGAGTGAGCTCAATATACATATCATCAGTAATTTTTCCGAGGAAGCAGTCATATACTGAAGCGAAAGTTGTCCCCATCAGTATCAGCCCCTTTCTTCATTACTTTTTCTCAACTATTCTATAGTTTGTCGTAGTTCTACGACTTGTTCCTGTAGATGTAGCACCTGAACCCGCTGTAGAATCTGGCGCATCCTCTGCGGAATTAGCAATTGCCGCATCAACATCAAAACCTGTTTTTTCTTTTAAAGAACGTCTCTTTGTAATATCGTTAAGAGGAATAGTTACACTAAGTTTCTTAACCAAATCTATTACACCAGCTGGAGCAAACTCTAAGCAGTCAAGCCATGCATCATGAGAGCCTGAAATAATCAAATCTCTGATCTGGTCTTCGGTCATAAAATACTCTGGTTCTGTATGAATATTAAGTTCATTAATTACATCATCATTAGTAATCAATAAATATTCGTCCATGAGCTGTTTACCACCAGGAATATAAGTAAGCTTTTCAAGCTCACCAAATTTAATCTGCTTGGTTTCACCGGCCTGAAATTCTCTACGAATTCCATCTTCTGGAATTGCATAAATAACGAGACCCATACTTCTGTTAGTTACTTTATAACTTTGATTTTTATTCATAATTTTATCTCCTTTTTCTCAAATATTAAAAATTAGGGGTGGGAAGGATTTTCCCGCCCCTAAACTTTAATCACAAATTATTTACCCTGATATACTACGTTTTTAGCAGTATCTTTAAGGTTCCAAGTATCCATTGTAAGTGATGTATCAACATATGAGCAAATGTTATTTGTCATCATTGCTACAACACCAACTTTCTTGTAAACTTGAACTTCACGGCTTCTGTCAGCGTTCTTGAACTCGTCTACAATTGTGTCGCCTTCGAATGCAACCTTGATAGGTTTAGCATTAGCACCAGCGGGAATGATATAGCACTGGCTAGGATCGATTACCTTAGTTGTGTTTGTTTCATCAACAAAGCCCTGAGGAAGGATAACTACTTTCTTGCCTTTGTACATAGCAAGCATACCAGTTCTATTAAGCTCATCTTTCATAGCTTCTGTATATCTCCAAGCTTCTTGAGGAACAAGCTTAACAGCGAATTCATATGTACAATAAATTGTAGGTTCGCCATAAGCAGCAGCTACTGTAAGAAGTCTGTCGAAGGAAGCTTCATCAAAACCGGGGAATACTACGCGGTTAGCAGCAGGAAGCTGATTTACACCAGCCTTAAGAGCTTCACCAATCTCACGATAAATGAGCTCGTCCATACCTTCCATTACGATAGCAAGTACTTCAGCGAAGTCAACACGACCATCAAGGAACTCCTCAAAGCCGATCTGAGCTGCACCGCCGATAGCAGAAGTAGGAACTTCGAAGCTCTCTGTAGCATTACCGAGCTTGAATACTTCATAAATACCAGCAAGACCTACACGTGTAATGAACTGCTTAGCACGGTTACGTGAATTTGTTCTTCTACGGAATACAGGCTTATCACCCTGCTTGAATGTCTTAACTTCAGCAAAGTCAGCATAAGCTTCTGTTACTTTCTTAGGAAGAATGTCTGTAAGGATTTCCTCCATTACAGCGAAAATGAGGTTCTTGTTTTCTCTGTAAAGAGCATAAGAGCCAGCATATTCATTGAACTCTTTACGAAGTGTTTCGTTGAGAGTTTCATAGTTGAATGACTCATTGTTCCAGCTATAAGAAACAGGAGCGGAACTATCAGCCTTAGCAACGATTTTACCAAGTTGTACTAAATTTTCTTTATTTAACATAATTCGTTACTCCTTTCTTACGCGATACGCATGATTTTAACAGCTTTCTGACGGTCAGCAAGAGTATAAACTTTAACTACCTGCCACTTCATAGCACCTTCGCCAACAGCAAGAATACCATCAGCACCGGGTGTAAGAACGTCACCAGCTTTAACTTCACCGTTGATTGTGTTTGTTGTGAAGATGTCACCTACGTTTGTTTTAAATACACGAGGAACCATCTTATATTCGCCCATGAGCTTAGGACCAGGAGTTACATCTACTGTGAAAGGATTAGATGTAGCATCTCTTTCATATCCATCAGAACCAGCGATAATGTTTGCGGGGTTGCCGCTTTCCTGAGCGTTGCCTTCGCCATCTACATAGCTTGCACCGTAGTAACGAGACTGACCACCCTCAGCGATATTTTTGCCACCTACAGGGCTGTATACATAAGCACCATAGTTGCTTCTCTTCATTGCGAATTCGCAGTCAGACTGCTCTTCACGATAAAGTTTGATTTCATTAAATACAAGCATCCATTCGCCTGCGCCTGTGAAGTTGCACTCGCCTTTAAGGTAGTCATACTTTACGAACTGACCCTGCTCAAGAACTTCAATATTAGCAGCAGCGGGAAGCTGAGCGTAAATCTGAGCGGTTCTTTGTGCAGAAAGGTGATTGGGTTCAACCTGACCGTAACCACGCTCAACATAAGATGCCTTACTAAGTTTAGTAATCATTATATTTTCCTCCTTAGAAATTATTTCATTTCTTTCGCAACAGAGCGAACAGCTTTAACCCAAGCGGGAACATCATCTTCTTCAACTACAGTATTGATATTGTAAGTTGTGGGAGCAGAAGTGTTTGTTTCTGTATTATCATCAAGGTTAAAACTTACCTTGTTACGAACGCAAATTATTGATAATTTTGCTTCTATGCTATCAAGAGAATAAGTATCAATATTCTCAATAACATCTTTCTTATCCTCGTCAGAAAGCATCCAGAAAGAATTAATCATGTTTTCTTTCTCTTTTCTTTCACTCTGAACTTTAAATTCTTTTAAAGGAGTAAGTTCAGCTGTAAGAGCAGAAAAATCGGAATTAAGCTTTTCAAACTTAGATTGTAATTCGAGGTACGCTTTTGAAAGCTCTACGTACTCTACGATTTCTTCAAGATTGTACTGTGCGGGCTCGCTTACAGGCTCTTCAACCACGGGCTCTTCTACAACAGGCTCTTCGGATACAGGTTCCTCAACAACGGGTTCCTCAACCACAGGCTCTTCAATAGCAGGCTCCTCGATTACAGGTTCTTCAACCTGAGCAGCTTTAAACTCGGCCGCAATCTTATTTTTATATTCTTCTTCATATGTTTCATACTGCTCAAGAGTGAACTGATTAACCTCTACAGGAATATAAGCAAGTTCAACTTGTGTTAAAGTATCACCATATGAAATTGAATCGTCATCATTAATTGTAAAATCTAAACGATAAAGAAGATTGTCTCCTCTATGCTCAAGAATTACAAATTTCTGGCCGCTCTCTTCAAGGATGCTACGAATCCAGTAAAGACTACGTTTCCAAGTATAACCATCTGATTCAGTGATTTCCTCAAAATATGTAGCTCTTAAATAGTCGTTAATTTTATCCCAAAGGGCGCAACCAATTTCAACAGCATATTCATTTATCATGGATAAGCCTCCTTTTTGTAACAAATCTTTAATTTCTTCCATCATTGAGAAGATTTTAACTTTAAATTCTTCCTCTAATGAAAATGTTACTGGAGCGGTAATGTTAGCACCTTGGAAGCAGGGTTCAACATCTTCTCCTAAAATACATAAATTAGAGATAATTGCTTCATTAATAATGAAAAACTAAGGTTTTCCTTTATCATCTTTTGTCCAATAGGCATTAAGATTTTTGTCATCTAATTCCATAGACTGATGATTACCTTTTTCAATTATCCTTTTTGCTTCAGGGTATTGACCCGTCCACAGGTATCCTTCAGTTACTAAATATTCACGCTCTACAGAATCATAATCTTTATATTTCTAAAACCAAACTTTAGCATTTAAATCAACAAAACCATAAGGGCGAGTGTCTGCAGAAACTTCAATTTTACCATTTTTAATTTTAAAAATTTTATTGTGTTCTTCGAAATCGCCTTTAGTTTCATTATAATGACCTACAATGGGACTACCTGGTAAAGAATTAGCCATTTTAGTAGCTACTTCTTTTGTGATAATAGATTTGTTACGGTTTGCGTCTTCACCAACCCAACAAACTTTTATTTCACATTTAGAAATTAAAGGATTAAGAGGGGTTATATTTAATAATTCACAAGGAGTTTCAAGTTTAATACTTTCATTCATATATAACTCCTCCTTAGCTTAAAGACTTTTCATTCTGTAAAGTCTTTTCACTTTTTTCAGTTTCCTCTTTTGGAGGTCTTCCTCCATTACCCTCTGTATTATTTTGAGAACCAGAAGAAGAGGAATTTCCTTTCTTGCCCAAAATATCTTCCCCACTTAAAGTAGAAGACATTAAAGGTGGAATCATAATTTCTGATAAATGTAATACTTCGTTTTCAAAGTAAGCAGTATTAATAATTGAGCTCTGAGAGTGACCAAGAGCGACCTGAGGAAGCATCTTGGAATAGCCAATTTGAACCTGCTCTTTATACATTTTAGAAAGTTCCTTATAATTATATTGTGTTGTTTCCAACATATATAATCTAAATTTATAATTACGTTTATTTGAAGAATAAGCTTGTGTCAATCTATCATAAAACGTATTTAATTGGAATAGAATCGTTCTCATAGAACCTTCATCATTAAGAATAGAATTATTAAGAGAAAGATTTCCTTCGGCATTAAAGATATTCTGTGAAATACCCATAGAATTAAATACCGTTCTTTCATTTTTCTCTAAATCATCAACTGAAGTAGTTGTAGTTCTATCTGAAAGATCTATAGATTCCATATCAGCAAATGTAGTTAAAACATCTACTCCAACAGCACGACGTAACATTTGAACTGCATTATTGTGAATATCTAATGCTTCATCATTATCAAATAATAATTCACCGTTTTTATCTCTTGGAAGTTTTTGAACTAATATTTTAAGTAATTTCTACATTTGTTTGCGGCGATCCAAATCCTAGGCCGCATCTAGGTCTAAAATAGCTGGAATTGCGTTTATAAACAATGGAATATCTCCATTATCAAAACTAAATTTAACAGTGTAAGATGGATCCAACAAATACCAGCTACCACTACTTACTCCCGAAATATCAGATTCGAGTTTACCTTGTTTGTATAAAAGATAACCTTGAGAAAATTCTTTAGGGAATAACTCTAACGCTTTAAGTCTGCGTTTTACATCAGGAAACTTTTCATCAAAAAAGCGCATATTAAATTCTATCGCGGGGTTATTACCTACAAAATATCTGCTTCGACAATAATGAGATGGAAGTTGTTGAATTACAATCTCATCCTTAATATCGGGAAGCACATATCCATAATATGCTCCATCTACAATAACTGTTCTAACTATATTAGTACTTATTTGCTTAATATAAGAATTGTCTAAATAATTTAATGTTCTCGCAAATTCTTTAACTACTTTATCTTCGCCAAGATTGTTATTATACACTTCCGGTACAATATACCAATCATAACGATATAGAGTGGCAAAATAGTTACAAGCTTTCTGATAAATGCCGCTTGCTCGATAAAAATAATTAGATATTTCTCTCATGGCCGCAATATCATTATTAAATATTGCATTAAGAACATCTTTTTTGTTTACACAAGTTAAATTAAGTGATTTAAAAGTACCTAAATTAAGTGAAGCATCCTCAAGAGTTTGCACACCATTTACAGTTATAGTACCATATTCTAATGGAGCTGCACCTTTGGGTTGAGAAATGTTAAATCCTTTACTGCGGATTTCGTCTATTCTACTCAAAACTCCACCTCCTTAATAACCAGCTTTATTTAATATATAATCATAAGTAATTAAATTTTCCTCAGTATACGGAATTTCTATTAAAGTAAATCCGTGTATTGCACAAAATCTTCTCTTAAGATTATCATTAAACTGCTATTGATAGAAACCTCGTTTGCCGCCAAATTTAGCACTTGGTTCGTAATGTTGCTTGCCCTGGTACTCAATAATGAAGTCTATATTACCATCGTCATCAAAGACAACAAAATCGAACCTTAAGTGTTTTCCATTTGGGGTTTTTAAATCGGGAAATATGTATTCTTCTTGAAAGACCATGTCATTCTCTGCGAGAATTTCATGTATTTTAATTTCGCCTCTAGAACTTAACATACGTCACCTCATTATTTTATTTCCTATACTATTATAAAATTTAAATCTAAATAATTTTTACTTTTTGTCCAAATTTTTTAATTCATTAACATAAATTTTTTAACATCAAATTTCTTCTTTTTCTTTTTCTAATCTTCTTCTTGTTTAATATAATATAATCCATATTCAAAACTTGAAAATTTATCTTTTTTAATATTTTTATTAGCCTGTTTTAAAATAATATTAATACCTTCATTTTCTTCGCGTAAATTAATCATTTCTTCCTTTAAAATAGAAGTTAAAACAAAAGGTTTTAAATAATCATTTCTTGCTTCTGGACTCATGCCCTGGCCCAATTTAGTTTCAAGTAATTTAGTCTTTGCAAGTCTATCATCTATTAAGAATTTTAATTTACCGGCCGCAAGCTAAGTCTAAACATTAACATGGGCTTCAGTATTAAGTGGAGCATTTGCTTTTATTATATACATAGCATCCTGCTCAGTAATAGGTGTTTGATATTTTTTATAATATCCTTCATCATCATTATAAACACCAAAATCCGGAATAACATCCCCCGTCTCAGGGTCTACTTGTGATTTAATTAAATAATCTACCAAACCTATACCTAATCCATTACCGTCTATTACTAATCGTTTTGCTTTATATTTATAATATACTTTTTTAATTTTAATTGACTAATCTTCAAAATGTTCATCAGAATATGTTTCAATATTAACTAAAGATTTATAAGCCGCACCAACAGCCTGAGGTACAACTTTAAAAACACATACTACACTATCGCATCCTTTTCGACCTACGTCGACAGATACTACATAATAACTTGATGAAGAACTACGTCCAGAATACTCATATTCTGGTTTTTGTATATTTCTATTTCGATCAAAAGCTTCTCCGTTGAAGTATGCGTCTTCTACTGTTCCAGACCAACGGCTCTCATATTCTCTACCAAAAGCAGCCTCGTTAAAAGTTTCATCTCTCTTTTGGTCTTGAACGAAAGTCTTTTCATATTGGCCTGTTAAAACAGGTATTTTATAAGTACCACCCAATACAAAGGCAGTATCATTTTCAACTATCATTTTAACAAGAGTCTGAATTAATTTATTATATGGAAAGGAGTTTTTCCAGCCCGCAGTCGTAATATAAAGCTAAGCTTTATTTAAAGTCTCATCAGGCTGAACAGTTCCATCTAAACAACGCCTTGAAATAGACATCATAGGAATTAAAACTTCTTGAAGTATTTTTCCATCAATACCTACACATTCCTCAAGCACTCCGGCATGTCTACGTCCACCACGGGCACGCTCATTTGCCGCAACGTTGTCAAAATAAGAACCATTTTTAAATCTATAAATACACTTATCTTTTGACTCTTGTGTCTTACCGGGTCTTCTATCAATTTCACGTTCAAACGCAGGAACCATTCTACAAATTTCATCAACCTTTTCTTTTAAAATACTTGCTGACTGGCTTTTACCACCAGCAGAAGTAAATAGCTTTGAACTAGGATAAAGTATACATCTAACCATTAAGCTCAAAACCGCAAGGAAAGATTTAGAATATCCACGAGGGAACACTGCATAAACCTATCTATATCTTACCGCAATTCTTAAAAATACTCGCTGATAAAAATAAAAATTTAAATTCTTTTTTCTTTCGGGGTCGTTACCAGTTTGGAGAAAATCCACAAACATATCGGGGTATTCTCTCCAAAAGGCAATATACTATCTTAACTGAGGTTTAATTGCATTTAAACGTTCTTCTGATAAACCGATTTTTCTTTTTTTACCATTAGTAATGTTTAATAAATCCTGCAAAGCCATGATTAATTATCCTCGCCAATTAAAGATTTATAGTATTCTTCGTCCATATCTTCTAATTGCTCTTCAAAATCATTAAACTCTTCAAAATCTTCATCTTCTAATGTTAGAGGAGTTGGGTTCATCAATTCTCTTTCGAATGCTTCTTCCTCTGTTTCATTATCAATTTCTTCTTCTACTTCTTTAAGTTTATCTTCTTCAATTTGTTTAATAGCTTTTTCAATTAATGCTCCAAGGTGCATTTCTTCTGTTACAAGATTTCTTGTATAATCTTTCAGGTCTTGAATTACATAGTCAACTTTATCTTGCGGCCCATCAACATAATAACGAGGAATAAATCCATCACGCTCACAAATTTCTACTATTTCAGAAATAGAATCAACAGCTTCTCCCTGTTCTGTTTTATTTTGGTTCGCAGTAAATTTACCTGATTTCATAAGAGTGTCATACATCTTAAGCATTTTTTGTGCACCTTCAACGTCTCCAATATCCAATAACTGATTGGCTTTAAGAGAGGTTTTGCACACAAGTTTAAGTATATCGATATGTCCTGCAGTTTGAATATCAAACGACTCTGTCATTTCTTGATAAAGCTATTCAAGTCTAATCCATTCTTCTGGTTTATATGATTTACCCCATTTAACGCAAAGCATTATTCTGTCTTCTTCAGTAAGGTCTTGCGTGAAGTCGTCCTATGGAGCACCAGAGACACGAGCGAAGTAATCATCTATCGGGGTGTCAGGTTCCGAGGCCAAGGCCGCAGGCTCTTCATAAGGTTTTTCGGGTAATTTAAAAGTCCCAGTAGTAATAGCTTCATTAATTTGTTGAGCATCAAATCCTTGACGCTTCATTGTTTCTTCAATTTCTTTATTTTTTAATTCTTGTAAATACTCACTATGCTTCCATCTATAATCTTTATACTGCTTTAATTTCATTTTAGAAAAATATCTACCTATAATGGATGTTCCAGTAACTTTTTCTTTTTTCTAAGCATAACTAGCTAAAAGAGCATTCCATTCCCATGGGCAATATGGAACATCGGCTTCTTGTAATATCCATAAATAAGTGTTTGGATCCCAGTTATTAATATGTAAAGTGATACATTTTTTACATTGATGCATTTTACCATCTTGATATTTTTCTGTATTGTTAGAAGTATAAAAATTAGTTTCATTCATTGTTTTTTTACATTTTTCGCAATAATAAGAATTACTTCCTGCCAATCTACATCATCTCCTTTACTGGTAATAAAAAATGCCTGGCCGCATTTACACTTTTTTGCCCTTGTTGTTACGACATTCTTTACAAATACTATACCATCCATCTTTACTGGTTTTATTTTTGCTAAAATATTTACTATGTGCTAATTTTGTTTTGCCGCATCGATTACATTTTTTATACTTTCCTTTTTCGACATTAAGATAATACCAGTCCAGGTATTTCTCCTCAGCCGCGGCCGCAATCATTTCAGGTATTTTATTTCGCCAAAGATTAGAAATATATTCCGCACTATGTTTGCCATCTATTAATTTCTATATTTGTTGATTTTGTAATCCATCAAATTTTCCCTAAACAATAGTTTTATAAACAGGTTCATTTATTAAAACTTCGTCAAGTAATTTATCAAAATCATACATTAGACACCATAAATCAGAATTAGCACTACTATTTTTTGCCGTATCTTTAAGTTGTGTATAATTACATAAAATCCCAGAAATTACCGCGGGGTCTATAAATGTAATGCCCGTTGATATGCACGTTCCATCTGGCCGCACAGTTATTTGGCCATTTAATGGAGACCCACCTTTAAAACCACCACTTTTATGGGTTTGCACTGGTTTGCGGTAAGCATCTTTGATTAGGTATTGATCTTTCCGCAACTCGATGATTGCTTTCTTGGCCGCATATGCTTCTTTACCTGTTGCGGTTTTTAATTTTTCTTCCCAATATTGAATTGCTTCTTTTCCTTGTTTTAATTCGGGTATATCCTTTATATCATCTTCTGTTATTGAGATTTTCGGTTTAAATATTGTATTTTTATTATTTTCAGATATTAAATCATAAATTCCATCTTCGCCATTTTCAAATTGGGAAACAAGTCCCTCATAAGAGGTTTCTCTTTTGTTGATTGTAGATAAACGATTTTCTGTTAAAATCTTTTTATCCTTTTTTTCTTGCTTCTCCATACAAAGAATTAAGTAATCAGCTAAAATCTCAAGATAACGAGGAGATACATCTGGCGTTTCCGCAAGAATTTTTTCAACTAATTCTCTTCTTTCTTCTGGAGTGTTTAAAGTATAATCTAGTTTTATCACTTCTTCATCCTCCATATTTATATTATACCCCAAAATTTTAAAAAAGTCAAGTAAAAAATATTAGAAATTTTTTGGAAAAAAATTTGACTTTTTTTATTTTTTGTGATATAATATAAATAGTAAGGAAGAAAAAACTTGCTAGTGAGCTTTGAAAACTTGCAACGCTTCTCGGCAAGAAGGAATGAAAGGATTTTAATTGACTATGTATATTGAAAAAGAAAATGTAAGTCGCAAACTCGATTCATTGGGACGCATTACTATTCCTAAGCATTTAAGAGCTCGCTTAAACTTTACCGAAGACAAAATGTATGAACTTTTTGTTATTGAGAATGACGGTAAAATTTATATCGCTATTGGGGATGGCGATGCTGAAGAAAAGAACTAATCGAGGAGTTTTTTCTATGGGTGCTATATGCACCCTCTTTTTTTATCGTAATCCGAAATTGAAAATCACTTTGGGATTTTAAATTGGTCAGACTATATATTTTTTCACCTCAAAAAACTATATTTTCCCAAAACACTACCCCCCTCTATATAATACCAAGACAACCCTTATCATGCTCGCAGCGTCGAGGGCTGAGACGCTGCGATTTTTCTATTTTCTCTCCCTCTCGCAATTTCGCAAACAAAATTTTTTCATTTGCGATCCGCACACTAATTTCCTAAAACCGCCGTTTAAAAAATCTTTCGTCGGACGTCCCGCAGAAGATTTTTGTTGACTTAATCAACATTATTCCCTCTCGTCAAATTGCACAAAAAAGAATAAAAAACTTTGTGCAATTTGACGAATAAAAATTTTAAAAAAACTATTGACTTTTGGTGCGGACTATGGTATAATTATTACAGAAAGAGAGAGAAAAGAGAGGTAAACAAAATGAAAAAAGTAGCAGTAGTTTGGAATGGTAACAAGGTTAAGGTATGTGAAAACAGAAGACACGCTGAAAACTATGTTAAGTTTATTAACTATGCAAAAGTTTACGCTATCGTTGAAGCAGAAGAAGAAAATTTTGAAAATGCAATCTTGAAGGCAAGAGTTGAACAGAAGGCTTTGATGGGCAAGGCTTGTTACAATGGCTTGAACAGATTTGGTAGAAGTTACGGCTTCTAAAAAAAAAAAAAAAATAAAAAAATTTTAAAAAAGTACTTGACAAATGACCAAAAGTATGGTATAATAAATACAGAAAGAGGGACAGAAAGTCCGCACTAAAGAAAAGAGGTAAACAAAAATGACATTATTCGGAATTATTATGGCACTCGCAACAGTAACAATCGCAGTAGTAGGCACAATCCTTACAATCGCGGCTTATTAAGAGAGGTAAATAAAATGAAAATAGTAACAGTTTGGAATAATGAACTTTGCGTAAGACAGGTAATCGGTCTTGCAACTGATATAGACAATGCACAGAACATCATTAAAGCACACCAGAAGAAAGCAAGAATGAACCTTGATGAAGACATCTTTGAGTGCTATGATGTAGAGGACTATGAACCCAATACAATGGTTTATGACTTTGGTTTTTAACTTAATCGCCTTTCAATTTAATTTAATATATAGGTTTTGTCCAAGAGGGAAGAGAGCAATCTCTTCTTTTTTGGTTGCGGCAAGGCGGTATACGCTCTTATGGTCGGGACTGTCCGCACACAGATTTGACTTTTTAAAAATTTTGTGATATAATATAAATAGAATAAGAAAGAAAAAATAAATTTAATTCTTATTTAATTGTTTTACCTCGTGGATCGTTCCACAACCTATTTTTATTTTCTTTTCTTTGAGGTCGCTTCGTGGTTGGACGCCACGAAGCGATTTTCCTTTATACTCACTGTTCGCCAATTTTTTGAAAAAATAATTTGCAGATCGTTCCACGACCTAATTTTCCCAAAACTTTTTAAATTATTTTTCAAAAACCCCTTGACAAATAGTGCGGACTATGGTATAATATATACAGTAAGAGAGATAAAGAGAGGATACATCAATGAGAAAAAAGGTTTATTATTTCGATATGGACGGAGTACTTGCTAACTTCCACAAAGAACCTTACTCCTATGCCAATGCTATTAGCAGAGAATGGATTGCTAACCTTGAACCTTTTGCTGAAGCAATCAACACAGTTAAGACACTCATTGCAGACGGCAAGAGCATATACATCAATTCACTTGCGGCTAGTGAAGAGGCTAAGCTTGGTAAGATGGATTGGTTGGCTAAGTATCTTCCCGAAATCCCTAAGAGCCACATCATCATTATCGTGGGCAATGGCAAGAAGGCTGAGTTTATGAGAACTAAGACAGGAACTCTCGTAGATGACAAGGTAAGCAACTGCAGACAGTGGACACGCCTTAGTGGTCAACCTCACATCTGGGTAGAGCAGAGAGGCGTAGTAATTATCTAAAACAGAGAGGGCGAGCAATCGCCCTTTACTTTAGCAACATATGAATATGTGTTCAGATGTTGAGCCGTGCGTGGAGGGCCGCTACGCACGGAATTTATCTTTTTTATGCACTTTGCACAAAATTTGCCTCAAAAATCAATTAAAATTTGTGCAATATTTTTTTCCTAAAACTCTTGACATTAGTCCGCACTTATGGTATAATATATATAGAAAGAAAAGAAATGAGGTAAGCAAAATGACCTATGAAGAAATGATGCTCAATGTAGCAAAAAAGTATGGACTTGAAAACGAAAAGACAATAAGATTTTGCAACAAGGTAGAGAGTGGTGCAGACCCTCTTTACATCGACACAATGTATGCAGACTTGATGGGAGAATAAATCTCCCATCAAAAAAATAAAAAAAGTTTTAAAAAACACTTGACAAACAGTAAAAAATATGATATAATATATATACAAAGAAAAAAAGAGAGGTAAACAACAATGACAAAAAACATTACTTACATCGCAGCAGACGGATTGGTTTGGGACAACAAGACAGAGTGCAAGATTTACGAAAGAGTGCTTCTTAACAAGCAGAGAGATTACGAAGCATTATCCAATTCTCTTTCAGTAGTTCCTATCGCAGAGTGTACAGTTATCAACATTCTCAATGCAAAATTCTTTAATGACAACAGAGAATTTTTCGCAAGACAGTTCAATGTTCATTTCAATATTGTTGATATTGAGGTGGGCTTGTATACACTTGATACAATCAGTGGTGGCTTTGAGAAAATCAGAGTAAGTTAATAAAACACAGAGAGGGTAGAAATACCCCTCTCTTTTTTATAAAAAAATATAAACTTTTTTCCAAAAACCTCTTGACAAATCACTAAAAGTATGATATAATTATTACAGTAAGAAAAAGAAAAAGAGAGGTAAATAAAATGTTTATTACTTTACAGAATTGTATTTTCAACATTGAAGAAATTCGCAATGTTTCTACCAACTTAGGCTCTTCCCTTATGCTTAGGATTTTTTTCAAAAATCCTTCTACACCAACCGATTATTTTTCGTTCTACTATGACAACGAAAAAGACCTTAAAAATGATTTGAAGGCACTTACAGAACTCTGTGAAGAGTACAATAAAACTAAAATAAAAAATTAAAAAACTTTTCAAAAACCTCTTGACAAAAAGAGGTTTTTGTGATATAATTATTACAGTAAGAGAGAGAGGTAAATAAAAATGACAGTTAATGAATTAATTATCGCACTTGAAAAACTTGTAGCAGAGGGACACGGAGACGCTAAAGTCTTTGCACAGCGTGAAGCAGTTGAAGAAGCCATATACAGTGAGCGTTTTGAAATAGTAAACTTGTAAGGGTGAGCAATCACCCTTATTTTTTATTGAGCCGCTCGTGCACAATCGCCACGAGCGGATTTTTACTTATTTGTACACTTTGCACAATTTTTCCGCCAAAATTTTGTGCAAAATTACCTAAAACTTTTTTCCTAAAACCCCTTGACTTTTGGTGCGGACTGTGGTATAATATAAGTGTAAAAGGGCGGTGACCGACCACCAAGAGAGAGGAGTATCTTATGAAACACGTTGCTTACTGTTTGACTACTGGAGAGGTTGTGATTTGCTCCCGTGCTTGCAACTTGAAGCGTAGAGTGGCAAAAATCACTCACTGGGATGTAACCCACGGCTACAGAGGACACGAATGGGTATTCGCACACGGCAAGGATGCCGAAAAGAAAATTGGAGACAAATACTTCAAGGCTTGAGAAATCAAGCCATTTCTTTTTAAGTGGCGGCAAGCCCGGTCAAAGAACCTTGCACCGGGGACCGCATTTGTTGATCCCGGCAACAAAAAAATTTGAAAAACTTTTCAAAAATCTATTGACAAATCAATCAATTTGTGTTATAATAAGTATGTAGATAAAAGAGTTGTGAGGGAAAACAAATGATAAACTGTACTTGTGTTAATTGTGGAAGACCGGCTACCTGTGAACATCACATTGTGCCACTTGCCCTTGGGGGTCGTGATATCCCTTCTAATCGAGCTCCTTTGTGTGATGAGTGCCACGGAAAAATACATGGAGTTGAATTTTCTGTTGGTGGTATGAGTCACAGCGAATTGATTAAACAAGGTATTCAAAGAAAACGTAAAGCCCTTGAACAAAACGAAGTGTATGTTGCGAGAAGTGGCAAAAAAACCAATAGTCTTGGAGGTAGACCCATTGTCACCTATGAAACCATTCCCGAAGCATTTATGATAATTTATAAATCTGTTACATACACAAGTGTTACAGATTTGGCAAGAAAAGCATCAATGAGTCGCAACACTGTTTCTAAATATCTTAATTTAATTGCTCAACACGAATTAAAAAATTTTTAAAAAAAATTTTAAAAAACCCCTTGACAAATGCGTCAAAGTGTGGTATAATTATTACAGTAAGAGGGTAGGAAAGCGAGCCGACCGAACACCGAAAAGAATGGTAGTCACAACGGGGCAATCGCTACCACCCAACCTTACAACCGAGGTAATGAGGTCACTCTCCGCAGAGCCGCAAAGCCGCAGTAGGTGGGAACTACACAGTTCAGTAAGACGGACACTCGGTATACAAGACAGTAGACCAAAGATGCCAAGGACGGCACAGTTGGTAAGAGTTACCAACCGCCTTGGATGGACGGAGCAGAGCCAACACTTTAAGTGCGGACTAACCGCAGAGGAGGATTTACTATGTTTGAAAAATTGCTTGCTCGAATGGTCGCTATCTATGGTGAAGAACACGAGATGATTGCTATCTTCTGTCGCGAGGCAGAACGCCTTTCCGAAGATGTGCTTGAGGTCATTGTCAAGTGCCACGAAGATGAATGGGCAGAGACCCTCGAAGACCCTTGGGACGAGGATGAGGAATACCTTAACGGAGCGGATGAAATGGGATTTGACCCCTATTCAGGTTGCTATACTTGGGACTGTTAATCAGTCCCTTTTTCTTTTGGGAAACACATGCACATTTGTTCAGATGTTTGCGGCGGTGCGGTGACGATTGTGCCGCACCGATTTTCCGGGAGTTGTGCAATCTGCACAAATTTCGTACCAAAAATCAATTAAATTTTGTGCAATATTTTTATCCCAAAAGTATTGACAAATAGTGCGGACTATGTTATAATATATACAGAAAGAGAGAAAGAAACGAGGTAAACAAAATGATTAACATTCGCTCAATATTGAAATTAAAGAACAATGATGGCTTGACACTTAAGAAGGGCAAAAAAGTAAAGTATAAGACAGGTTGGCAAGTGGCAACTGAAGGCAAGGAAACAACAAATCCAAGAGAAGCGATGAACCTTGTAAAAGAATATAAAGGTGATTGCGGCATATGGTTCGCAGACGGTGTCTACTACATAGACAAATCACATAGAGTAAACACTAAAAAAGAAGCTCTTCGTATCGGTAGAGAATGCAACCAAATAAGCGTGTTAAACTGGAGAACAATGGGCTTGGCATACTGCTAAGCCCAAATAAAAAAACGGAGGATATACGAAAAATGACGATGACAAAACACTTCCAAATGGACAGAGTAGACAGATTTGTTTATCTTGCAACAGCAATAGGTTTGGGCGAAGTGGTTTATAGAAAAGAGAGAAACGAAACTCTCAAAGGCTATGGAAAAGTAATTATTGAGATTACATCTACTGGTATTAAAAAAGTTATTGATGCAAACGAAAATAAACTTATTACAATGTATCTTATTACAGAAAAAGAACTTCGCTATTATATTAAAAATCCGACTGTCGCTTTAAGAAACAAAGTTAGAAAAAACGCAGAAAAAGGTTATATTTCAATGCAAAATAAAATAAAATTTTAGAAAAGAGGGGACACCCCCTCTTTTTGTTGCGGCAAAGCATCAAAATGCTTCAGCCGGTCGTCTACCAACGCGACGACCGGTTTTTGTGCAATTTCCACAATTTCGCAACTTTTTATCGCAAAAACTTTGTGCAATTTGCCGAAAAGAAATTTCCCAAAACCTATTGACAACAGTCCGCACTTGTGCTATAATATATACAGAAAGAGAGAAAGAGAGGACTACACAATGAAGAAATTAAGAATGGTATGCTTTGATATGGACGGAACAATCGCAGACTTATATGGTGTCAACGGTTGGCTTAATGACCTTGAAAACGAGGTGGCAAGACCTTACGAGGTAGCCGAGCCTATGTGGGATATGGTTGAACTTGCCGATGTGCTTAACGGACTTAAAGCGATAGGTGTTGAAATCCGAGTAATCACTTGGTTGGCAAAGGATAGCACAGACTACTATAAGGAAATCGTTCGCAAGGCAAAGATAGAATGGCTCAAAAAGAATGGCTTCCCCTATGATAAATTCCACGGAATAGCATATGGCAGAACAAAGGCAGATAGCATAAGAGAATATCTTGCCGAAGATGAAATGGCTATCCTCATAGATGACAACGATAAGGTAAGAAATGGTTGGCATATGGGCGAGGCTATAAACCCCACAATACAAGACATACTTGAAGAGTTAAGGGCTTACTTATAAGTCCTTAACTTGACAAAATTAAAAAAATATAGTATAATATATATAGAAAATAAAAAAACGGGAGAACAAATATATGCTTAAGAATTTAATGAACTTTGTAACAACCATCTTTATAGCAACCACAATTATGTTGGGCATTGCTTTTATCTTATTTGCAAACAATATAGAGTTTGTAATAATACCCTTAATCGCAATCATTCTTATAAACATCTTTTCCGTTATAATCATATGGAGTGCATATTATGAACACTCTATAAGGAAGAAGAACGAAGCCAAGAGCAAAGATGATTTTGGATATTGCCCTCACTGTAATAGTCTTGAAGCAGATTTTATAGATTGTGATACTGATTGCGAACAGCCTACTTGGTATTACAAGTGTAGAAAATGCGGCACAGTATGGGAAGAATATGGCGAAGTAAAATATGTGGGGTGCAACATAATCAATGAAAAAGAAAATAATTAAAATAATAAGTGTAGTGGTTGCGGCAGTGAGTATTTTTGCCCTCGCCGCAAACTACTATGAGAGATGAACATATGAGCAAATGCTCATATGTTTGCTCGGGCCGCTTACTGCAGGTGGGCCCGAATTTGTGCAACTTGTACAATTTTGAGAATTTTTAAAGTAAAAACTTTGTGCAAAATGACGAAAAGAAATTTCCTAAAACCTCTTGACAACGGTGCGGACTTATGATATAATAGTATCAGAAAGAATGAAAGAGAGGTACACAAGATGTACAAAGTTTACTATGAAAATTCAATGCCTTACTCCTATGAGCCTAACAGAATGGGTGCTAAATACCTTATAGGCGGAGCATATAAGAACCACGGAGAATTTCTTGAAAGTGCAGTTAAGTTCCATAGGGGATTAGATTACAGAGTTAATCCGCTTACAAAGTGGAATGAGGGTAGCGATATAGAAGAAACCCACGAAAGCATCAAGTCCAGCCGTTCAACTCTTGCTTGTATATATGGTGAGACCATAGACGAAATTCTTGAGGTTTACTTTGAGAATGTAGCAAGTTTTGAATTTACCTATGTAATAGATATAGGCAATATGATATATGAATATCATATGAATAAGTCAGAATTCTGTGCATTTTGTCAACAGTTCGCAAGGCTAACCGATAGTTCCAAAGGCTATGGCAAAAAGGTCTACCTTATGAGAACATCAATGAAAACAATTGAGTGGTTAGAAAAAAGAATGGGGTGGTAAAACACCCCACCCCCACATAAAGAAAGAGAGGAAACGAAAATGAAATATAATGAAATTTGGGATTTGTTTGTTTGGCTCACGGCACAAGAATTTCCTTGCACGATTGAGTATTTATTTGATGGTGCAAAGATTAACCTAACCCACGGTGATGTAGTTCAACATAGCGGCTCTTATGGAAGTAAAAATGGTTGCGTAGAATTTGGTTATACGGGACTTATAGATATAGAGTTTTGTACCCCTACGGAATTGGATAATATAGATTTTTGTCCAATACCTTTGGAAAAAGCAAAGAAAATCTTTTTAAATAACAGAGAATACTTTACAAAAATGAACATATGAGCAAATGCTCATATGTTTTTGTCCGGGCGGTGACGTTCGAGACGCCCGGTATTAGCATTTTATACAATTTTCAGCATTTTCGCGACCCAATTTTTGTGCAATTTGCACAAACCGGTGTTTCCTAAAAGTCCGGGCGATTTTGTTGACTTGATCAACCAAAAAAATTTTAAAAAAGTTAGAAAAAAGTATTGACAAATAACCAAAAGTATGATATAATACTATTGTCAAGAGGGCAAGGATTGTGCAGAAACCAATGTCGACAATGGAAGAACAGAAACTACTCCTTAAAAAAATTTTTGAAAAAGTTTTCAAAAACCCCTTGACAAAAGCACAAAAGTGTGCTATAATATATATGTAAGGTAAAGGAAATAAGCCTTACGAAAAAATCTAATTTTGGGTTGCGACCTATCGCAAGAAAGAGGTAGACTATGGCTACAAAGATGACACACAAGGACTTTTACAATGCAATTCTCTCCAAGTATTCCTTGACAAAGGATGAGAGCGATTTTCTTAAGGGTAGAATTGAAGCCCTTGACAAGAAAGCAAATTCGGCAAAGGCAAAGGCAAAGACCGACAAGAATGAGGGTATTAAGGAATATATCCTCGCAACAATGGAATATGGTGAAAAGTACACTATCACCGAAATGATTAAGAACTTTGAGGAACTCAACGAACTCACAAATCAGAAAGTATCTGCCGTTGTTCGTTCACTCGTTGACGAAAACAAGGTTGTGAGAACGGAGAGCAAGGGCAAGGCATACTTTGAACTTGCCGAGCCCTCCGAGGACTAACAGAGGGGAGCATATGCTCCCCCAATAACTCCAAAAGCGAGGTGTTAAAATGACACACGAAGAAATGGTTATATCCCATATGCTTAACCTTGGCATAAGCCGAGAGGAAGCCGAGCAACTTATTGAAGACGATAAGAGGATAGATAGGGGAGAGAAACTGTTTGAACTCACCGAAGAACAGAAGAAAGCCGAAAAGGAAGCAAGGTCGGGGTTGGGTGAAAATGGTAATAAGAATAAAGCCAAGGTGCGAGAGGTCAAGGTTGACACCGATAAAGCCGAGGTTATAACCCTTATAAAATCTGCCTTATCAAGAGCGTGGATAAGTAACGAAAAGGGAACGGAAAATAAGTATCTTGATATAGAGGTAGTTAACAACGAGCGAGAAATCGTATTCAAGGTTAACGAAACCAACAGAAAACTCAAAATCGTTCTCTCTGCTCCAAGAACATAAGAAAAAAGCCTTGCGGCAAGTGGTCGCAAGGCTTTTAATTTTATAAGACATATGAATATATGATCATATGTTTGCGGCCGGGGTCCGGACCTTCCTTGAGCATTTTAGACAATTGCCGCAAATAAAAAAATAAATTATTTTTTAAAAAGGTCTTGACAAATGGTAAAAAGTGTGATATAATAGATACAGAAAGAGAGGTAAAATATTATGATAATCAAATGTCCTCATTGTAATGCCGAGATTAAGATTGATTACGAATCTGACCTTGAAGCAAATATGTGGAATTTCAACGGTAAAGAGATAGATGTAGAAATAGACCTCTACTGTGAAAATTGCAAAGAGTGTTGCTTGGCAATCGTGCATTATGAAATACAACCCGTAGGTGAAAGTAAAGTTTATAAAAGATAAAATAGAAAGAGAGGTAAAATACTATGAAAGTAAAGTATGAAAGAGAAATTACATCAACAGTCCTTGCAAAATACATTCGTGTGGGCGAAGCCTATCACGACAAAGAGGGTATCTTGTGTATTCGTACACAAGGAGACACAGACTATGAATATTTTAATGTAATCTGTTACATCAATGGACAGTGGGAAGAGCAAGAAGAATATGGAGAAAACCCTGTCACTCCTCTTGTGACAGAAATTACAGTTCTTGGAATACGAAGCCCGTTTGATATGTAAAGGAGAAACACAAAATGAAAAGAGATAAGAACACAGAATTTTTTGACCTTACCAAACTCACAGACAAAGACCTCATTCAGTTGGAAAATGCCATTCTTGCCGAAAAGGGAGCGAGAGAAGCCGCCTATGATAGAAAACTTGCGGCAGATGTGGTAGAAGCCCTTAAAAAATTTACTGACCACGTAGATTATACTAATATTTCTTGTGTAGCAAGAGGTGTTGTGGGAATGATTCAACCAAAAGATTGGGTAAGAGTGACTGTTGACGGACTTAGCCCCGAAATAGTTGATGCTATTATCAACGGGCTCTCCTTGTTTGCTAATGGAACAATTTAAGAGAGGGCAGAAATGCCCCCTCTCTTTTTGACACTTGTCGAAAAGGTCCGGACCGTGAGTTCACAAATTGTTTACAAATTAACTATTGACTTTTTGAATCAAATGTGATATAATATTATTGTAGTCAAGGGGAACGAAAACTGAGGCGTGAATGTAACGCCCGATAGGAGAAGCAGTACTGACAATATCAGAGCGAAAAAAATTTGAAAAAATTTCAAATTTCCTCTTGACAACACCAATGTTTTGTGATATAATAGATACAGAAAGAAAGAGAGGTAATTAAAAATGACACAGTTACTAATATTATTTATCGGTTTATCAGTAATCAATGTAGTGCTTAACACTATCAAGGCTATCGTAACAGTTAAGGGTGGAGCATTATCTTCGGCTATCATCAATGCAATTACTTTTGGTGTTTACACCATTGTAATTGTTTACACAAATTGCGAACTTGACCTTTGGGTAAAGGTGCTTGTAACGGCTATCACAAACTTTATCGGTGTGTATGTGGTTAAGGTTATTGAAGAAAAAATGCGAAAAGACAAGATGTGGCGAGTAGAACTCACAGTATCAAGGAGCGATTTTTATTCTCTTATGTCCAATGCAGAAGAAATGGGTTTAACTTACAATTACATTGATATTGAAAAATACTTTATTGTAAATTTCTATTGCCCTACACAGAGTGAGAGCCAAAAGGTAAAAGACCTTGTAAAAAAATACAATGTAAAGTATTTTGCAACAGAAACAAAAATCCTTTGAGTAGAGAGGGTGGAAACACCCCCTCTCTTTTTCATTCCAATAGATGAACATCTGTTCATATGTTTGCGGCCGAGCGTCCGGACGCCTTACACCCCGCCACGTGTTTCTTACCCCAAGGCCGCAAACTTTTTTAAAAATATTTCAAAAACCCCTTGACAAACTCCCTAATCTATGCTATAATAATATTGTAAGAAAGAGAGGTAAATAAAAATGCTTGCTATCCTTTGGAATTCATTTAGAGATATTTTTCATTACATACATTGTAAAACTTGTAAACACAAAAGTTTTACATCTATCGGTATGGTAATTCACTTGTATCGAAAACACCGAATTAAGCCAACCAAAAAAGATATTAAATTCCTTGTAATTTATTCCTTGCTTGTAAGAGGAATTATCGGCTTGTTCTCCATTATTTTATTTATTCCCTTATTCCTCATTAAACTTGTTTGTGCTTTATTTAATTTTATTTATGAAATTTTGTAAAAGCACTTGACAAAACATTAAAAATATGATATAATATATACAGAAAGAAAGAAAAGGAGAGAAAAAATATGAAATCCGAATTTAAGAAATGCCCTACTAATGCTATGGACTGCCCCTACTATGATGTAGACACTGGCTGTTGCGACCTTGATGACCCCGAAAGCGATTGTGATGAATACGATTTCTTCCTTGATGTAGAAGAAGAGGAAGAAGAGGAAAACGAAGATGTAAATCTCGCTAATACTCTTGTGGAAGAAATGTCTATCACACAGATTAAAAAGCACATCAACAAATGTAATGCTATTATGGAAAACAGATTTTCCGCCATTGAAAAGGAAAAGGTTGTAAACCTTATTATCGCATTAAAGGATTATCGCAAATATATGTTGGTTCACCCTTTAATCGACCTTGATGAAACAGACCCCGACAGTATTGTATTCCATTTAACCAAGAATAATATTGATAGTATTATTCAGTCCCTTGAAGAATATTATGCTCTATAATCTCTCTTATCTCTGTAATGGGGTTTGGGTAGTGGTAGCCCAAGCCCCTGCCGAAACGGTTTTTAAAATGAGCAAGTCTGCTCTTAAAGCCGGGTTTTTAACAAAAATATCACCGATTTAGGCAACCGCCTAAATCGTCCGGACCCCCGAGTTCACAATTTATTTACAATTTACCCCCTTGACAAATGATTAAAAGTGTGATATAATAGATACAGAAAGAAAGAGAGGTAAATAAAAATGACTTTTAAAGATTTTATGGATAACTGTATTGCTTCTGGTGGCAATTGGACACAAATGATTATGACGGGTATCAAAGCCGTTTCACCGACTATCTATGAAGAAATGCCTAATCGTGCTTATGGGTTTGACGAGGTTTGCTTTATTGCTAACCATTTGTGCGAGGATAGACCCCATTTCCGTTTTAACATATCCCTTGATGGTGAAATCATTGAGTTTTCTCCCGAAGGAAAATTCATTTATCGCAAAGCCACCGAAGAAGAAAAGGCTATGGGTATAAAAGAGTTTTACAAAAAATACAATAACTACGAAATAGAGGATAGTGGAATATGAATAAATGCACTTACACCATTAAGGCTACCCACAATACAGGGAGAGCCATTCACCAAGAAGAAATAATGCGACTTGATTATGAACAAGCATTTCAGTTTGTTGCCAAGTTGCAACCAAAGTATCGGCATATCCAAATGGTAAATGAAATTACCAATGAAATAGAATTTGAAAGCAAAATGAGTTATGCTATGTGGCTACACATTTACAAGAGAGGGCAGTAATGCCACTCTCTTTTTTATTGGGCCGACCGTCTTCCAGCGAGACGGTCGGTTTTTGGCATTTTGCACAAATTTCTGAATTTTTTACACCAAAACTTTGTGCAACATTACCACTTGACATTTTCCCAAAAGTATGGTATAATATTATTGTAGTCAAGGGGCGATAGGTTAACGGAAACTCAATAAAAGACCGACCACCGCAACTTGTAAAAATTTTTGAAAAACTTTTCAAAAACCCCTTGACAACACCAACATTTTATGGTATAATAGATACAGAAAGAAAGAGAGAGGACACACCAATGGATAAGATTGATTTTAGACACCACTACCTTGTGGGTGCAGACACAGAAACTTGCAACACTATAAACGATGAGAATGGCAAGTTAGATATGAGCAATGTTCTTGTATATGATTTAGGCTTGGTTGCTTGTGATACCAAAGGCAGAATATACGAAGAAATAAGCCTTGTAATTAAGGAAATTTTCTATGGTATGAAAGACCTTATGCAAAGTGCTTACTACTCACATAAAATTCCAAACTATGAGCAAGATATTGCAGAGGGCAAGAGAAAAGTCGTATCGTGGTATGAGGCTATGCAGACTTTAAGAGCCTTGCAAAAGAAATACAAGACCAACATAATATTTAGTCATAATGCAAGATTTGACTATAATGCTATGAATATCACACAGAGATACCTCACCAAGAGCAAATACAGATATGCTATCCCTTATGGCACAGAGTATTGGGATACTCTCAAAATGGCAAGAGATGTAATTTGCAAGGATAAGAAATACATTGAGTTCTGTATGGAAAATGGTTTTGTAACAAAGCATAAGACACCAAGACCAAAGGCAACTGCCGAAATACTTTACCGATACCTTACACAAGACCTTGAATTTGAGGAAAGCCACACAGGTCTTGAAGATGTAAGAATTGAAACTTTAATTCTTGCTTACTGTTTGAGCAAGGGTGGTAAGGAGATTAACAAATTACTTTTCAACAATTAACGAGAGAGGTAGGGAAACCTACCCCTCTCTTTTTATTTGATATATGAATATATGTTCATATGTTTGCGGCAAGAGGGTCCGGACCCGGTTAGCCTAGGCTAACTTTATCTTGACCGCAAGCAAAATTTTTTAATTTATTTTCAAAAAAGTATTGACAAATACATAAAAGTGTGATATAATATATACAGCTAAGGGCGAGCAGGGAGTAGAAAGCCGGGCCAGACCCAATGGCACTGTTAAATGAGGGGTTCGATTCCCCTCACGCCCACCAAAAAATTTTTAAAAAACTTTTCAAAAAACTATTGACAAACAGATAGATTTATGATATAATATATACAGAAAGAAAGAGAGGAGTTAAAAAATGAACGAAACTTATAATTTTTATCCCGAACATTTATCCAACGAACAGTTGGCAGAACTTAAAAAGATAATTCTTGCAGAAGAAGAAAAGAGAAGAAAAGCGGAAGAATACAAGGTTGTTATAAATCTTCGTAATGCTTTGCGTGAATTCCTTGATAGCGAGGCTTGGATGGATTTTTCTGTTTCAATAGAACAAACATGCGAGGTAGTGGCAGGCACAGAATGTAATACTGCCGATGGCGATGATTGGGCAGAGGTTCACGTTGAGGTATTTGATAATGCCATATTACGAGCAATGTCCAATGAACTCACAAGATGCTTGGGTGACTATTAAGTCACCCTTTTCGGCATTTGCCGAAAAAGTCCGGACGTTTTGTGCAATATGCACAAATATTAGTTCTTGCATTATAAAAAATTTGTACAAAATTACTACTTGACAAATACATAAATCTATGATATAATAAGTATGTAAGAAAGAGAGGAAAGAAAAATGAAAAGTTTTTACACAGTAGCAGACCTTATTAAATATTTACAGACACTACCCGAAGATACGGAAATCAAACTTGAAACCCCAAGTGGCACTTTAATGGATGGGATTGATGTTGAATACGAAAATGATAATCTCATTATTTGCGATGTGTGGTAAAGGAGAAAAACAAAATGAGGCTTTATGATGTAAAGAAACTCACCGCCCTTTTGTATGACCGAGGGTACAAAGATTTGGTAATGGAAAAAATTGTTCCTGCACAAGACGGCATCGCAATCTACACCACTTATCACACCGTATTGTATGTTCATCACAACGGTTTTATTCAAGAGTTTGAAAGAGAGGATATGTAAAATGGCTTGGTTTGATAAAAACAATCTGCTTATTTGTCCTAATTGCCACAAGTCCGATGGTGTCGCCCTCGTCTGGTCGGGTGGCGATAACCACAGAGGTAAGCACGAAGATGACTTTGAGTGTGGCTTGTGTAAATGTGGGTTTACTGTCATCTACAAAGTGGCAGACATTCAAATTATTGAAGAAGGAGAAAAACAAAATGGTTAAGTGTCCAAATTGCGGTTCGACCGCACAGTTTAAAATCTCAACCCCTTTGTATTACAAAAACGGAGGTTGGCAACAGCAAAAGAAATGTGAATGTGGTTGTGTTGTTATTCTTGAATTCACAGAACACATTAAAGAGGTAATCTATCCAGAAAACAAGGGCGAGTAATCGTCCTTTTTCGGCATTCGTCTAAAACGTCCGGACGCCCCGTCATTTTGCACAAAAACCGCCCGCCGCAAACCCAAAACTTTGTGCAAAATGACGAATAAGTTTTTCTTGACTTTTGGCTTGGAGTGTGATATAATATAAGTGTAGCAAGGGGGTAGTAAGATGCGACCACCGAAAAAAATTTTCAAGAAATTTCAAAAAAGGTCTTGACAAATTACTCAAACTATGCTATAATATATATGTAAGGTAAGCCAAGACCTTACAAAAATAAAAAATGAAAGAGGTAAAAAACTATGGCTAACAAGATGACCCACAGAGATTATTTCAACGCAATCCTTTCCAAGTATCCCCTTACTGAAAAGGAAAAGGACTTTATCAAGGGCAGAATCGAGGCTCTTGACAAGAAGGCAAATTCCGTCAAGTCAAAGGTATCCGAAAAGGATAAGGCAAGACTTGACCTTATGAACGAACTTCTCGGCTCAATGGCATATGGCGAAAAGTATACCATTACCGAAATGATTAAGTCCTTCCCTTGTGCAAAGGAACTCACCAATCAGAAGGTGTCTGCTCTTATCCGTTCCCTTATCGCAGACAACAAGGTTATAAGAACCGAATCAAAGGGCAAGGCTTACTTTGAGGTAGCCAACCCTACCGATGAGGAATAAGAGAGGGGGATAACCCCCCCTCCCCTTATAACAAAAAACAAGAGAGGTAAAACCAATGCAGATGAATCTCACAAAAGCAGATAACGAAAAACTCATCGCCCTTCGTAAGTTAGGACTTACCGATGAAGAGGCACTTGATGTTATAAAGTGCGATAAAGAAATAGACAAGGGCAAACCTATGGACTTTGACCTTACAAAAGAACAGTTAAAAGAAACGAAAAAGGTTATGGGCACAGGCACACGAAAAGCTCCCCCTAACTACACTATCAAGCCAAGAGAGAAAAAAGTAAATGCGAATAAAAAAGACCTTATTCAAGCACTTACCGACTTTTTATCCGACTGCGAGTTAGATGTAAAAGATGTGCAGACCCTTAACCCCGAAAGACTTTTGAACTTTGAGTTCAACGGAAAGAGATATGATTTGACACTTGTCGAAAAACGCACTCCAAAAGCAAAATAATACTCAAAATCCCCTACTTTTGTAGGGGATTTACCTATTTTTACTCATATGAACATATGAACATATGTTTGCGGTGGGCGGTCCGGACTCTCTACACCTAGCCTGGCGTTTCCTAAACCGGCGGCCGCAAGTAAAAAAATTTAAAAATATTTTTAAAAACCTCTTGACAAATAAATAAAAATATGATATAATAAGAATGTAAGAAAGAGAGGTAATCATATGTGGAAGAAAATTAAAAGATTTATTTATAAGTGGAATCCGTTCTTTATATGGGGAATGTGGTGGGATGAGAAGAAAGGTACTGAATACCTCACTCGTCTGCCCAAGCACCTTTGGTTAAGAGGTATGCTCACCGACAAGGAATGGATGGAAGAACATTTTGCCGTTATAAGTCGTAGCCATATAGTTTGGGAAGGAGAAGAATAAAAATGTTTGATGATACAATACATCTTATAGCTGTTCTTGAAGAGGGCGAAGCCCCAAACGAAGAACTTGCTCTTTTGCCCGAGTATGAAGATGTATGCCAAGATGATTATAGAGTTATAGTCATCTATGGCGAAAACAAGCGACAGATACTCTATGCAGAAGATAATATGCACGGCAGACCCTTTGATATATACGAAGGTATATTACAAGGTTTACGATATGCCGAAAAAAATATATGGGTCGAAACCCATACAATATATGTTCCTAATGGAAAAACATATGCTTATGATTTAATAAAAGCAAAATTTGAAAAAGAAATTTTGGGAATATGAAGACTTGAGAACAAGGATTAAACCTTGTTCTTTTGGCGTTTGCCTAAAAAGTCCGGGCCCACAATGGTCGCCATGGCCCGAATTTCCATAAAGTCAACCCTTTTGCAATTTTTTCTTTGTAAATTTAATCGACACGTCCCCCGACCTATTTTCCCAAAATTTTCCAGTTCTGGAACTTTTTTCCAGTAGAAAGAAACAC
>JAEIGA010000231.1_pt1 | contig 78561 bp, 71 predicted proteins | sample 9270691 | NCBI WGS metagenome assembly JAEIGA01 (sample SAMN17057246, study PRJNA624740) | gut metagenome | biome: biome; isolation source: fecal sample | host: Bos grunniens | place: China: Xizang | collected 2019 | reverse complement strand
GCCCTATATTCAGACCACTCTTTTAGTGTATGAGTTGATAAATCTTGAATATGAGATTAAAGGCACCAATGTTAAGATAACTGAAAAAAGTGGTATGCGTAAGGATAGATATTCTTCTCTTGCATACAATTATTGGGTGCAATGTCAACTTGAACGAGAAATGTTAAGAAAACAAAAGACTGGTTTTAACGCATTGGACTATGCTTTAAAAATAAGAAAATTAAATCATAGACCAAACACGTATTAATAAGAGTAAAATTCTAAAGGAGGTGAGATATCGTTTTGAGTGAAAAAAAGATAAAAACTGTGAATGTTCCTATTTATACAGAATCAGACTATAAAAATGATAGTGATAATTTTAATAAGTCTATAGAAAATGGCAAACTTGATTTAAGTAGCTTTCAACGTTTGATGATAAGAGATATTTGCACAAATACTAGTATTATTGAGACTGGTTGTATCGGCGATGTGAGTTTAAAAGATGTAGAATTGGCATTGAAATATCCAAAACGAGGGTGGCGTATACTTCTTCAAGCCTCTTCTGAACTCATGAGAGTCTCACCCCATTATTTTAGAATGAATAACTTATACTCTAATATGGCTTTATTCTGTTGGTGGATAGATTTGTACGATGTTAAAGAAAATGCAAAAGTTGAAACCATAAAAAAGAATTATTCTGCTCTGGCTGCTAAGTTAGAGAGCATGAATTTAAAACATGAATTCTCTAAAATTATGAAGGTTATACCTTATCAAGATATTTATTGTGGATTGGTGTTTGAAAATCAATCCGACTTTTTCTTTCAACAGATGGATTATAAAATTTGTGAATTATATCAAATCGAAGATGGATTATATAATTTTAGAATGGATTTAACTGGAATTAAAGCACAGAATTTAAGCGCTTATCCCGACTATGTGCAAAAGGCTTATCTTGAATATATAGACGGAGTTAAAATGGGGGCACAGAAATCTCAGTGGTATGAGCCACCTTCTGACAAACAGATTTGCTTAAAATTAAATAGTCAGTGGACATTCCCCTACCCCATTTTAATTGGGTTAATTAAGGACATATTAGACTTAGATGTTTACAAGAAATTAAAATTGCAATCTGCAAGAACAGACAATTACAAGGCGATTGCGGTTGAGGTTCCTATTGACGAGAACACGGTTGACAAACCGTTGTTAACACCAGAAACACTTGGTATATTTGCTGAGATTAACAGAGAGAGTATGACTGACGATATTGGTCTTCTTCATACCTTGGGTTCTAATGCGACTCCTATTAGTTTTAAGGATTCTAGTAATACACGAAATAATGTATCTGACGCTATTGATGAATTATATAATTCTTCTGGTATTACAAAAGAACTTTATAACGGTTCATCAAGTGGTACAGCAGTCACCCTCTCAATTGAAAATGACTCTGGTTTTATTTATGGATTGTATAGGCAATTTGAACGTTGGATTAATCGTTTTATTAAGGTTAGAAAATACAATAAGCCCGCATTTAAGTTCTTTTTCTATCTTGTAGACGTTACGATTTTTAATCGTGATAATGTTTCTAAGAGATATAAGGAAGCCGTGTCGCTTGGTGTTTCTTGCATTGATAAATGGTGTGCAACACTTGATATGACACCATCTCGTACATTGGGGTCATTTGTTTTACATAAAGACATTTTTGATTTTCAAAACAACTTTGTGCCACTTACTTCGTCTTTTAATAGTTCTTCAAATGAAACTGGGAGACCTACTAATGCTTCTCAAGGGGAGACATTGGATGTAAGTGGTGAAAAAACTGCTAATGCAGATAGCAATATAGATAGATAAGGAGGGATATTATGGCAGAATCAAAAATAAAAAAATCTGCACTATCCTTTCCTGTTACCTTTGAAAAAGTTGAGGAAATTGAAAATGCAGATGGTAGATTTACTAAAGTGAAAATTTGGTTAATGCATCTTGGAGAAAATTTTAACGGAAGTGTTTTTGAAAAAGATGTTGTTGACAAGGCAATTCCTACTCTAGAATACATACCGATTGTTGCTTTTATAGAGGATAATAAATCTGGAGAAAAGGACTGTTCTAATCATAGATACATTATTACAAAAGACGAAAAAGGTGTTCGAAGAAAATACATGGGCAATGCATATGGTGTTGTAATGTCTTCTGAAGATAATGATGCGCATTACGAAGACCGTTTATGTGATGATGGAGAAACACGCACATTTTTAGTTATCAATGGTTTGATTTGGAATATGTTTGAGGACAGTGCCGAAATTATAAATAGAGATGTTATTAAAAGTCAATCAATGGAATTGTGGGATGATGGAGTTTCTATTGAAGGATATGAAGACGAAGAAACTGGATTATTCCATTTTACTAAATTTTCATTTAGAGCGGCATGTATTTTGGGTGAAGATTATGACCCAGCAATGATTAATTCTACTGTAGAAGTTCAGTTCTCTGTGAGTGATTTTGTTAAAAACATTCAAAGTGAACTTAACGATAAATTTACTACTTTCACCAAAATGGTGAATGAAAAAACTAATCAAGGAGGTATTAAAACTATGCCAAATACAGATTTCACTCAGACTGTATTACAGCAGTTTGAAGATATTTCCACGATGGTAAGAGAATATGAGACTATGAGAGATAGATGGGGCGATTCAATCCCTCGTTATTATGCAGTCGATATTCAAGAAAGCGAAGTAATTGTTGTAGATAGAGAATCTGGCTACAATTATTTTGGTTTCGCATTTACCATGAACGGTGATAAGCCTGAAATAGATTTCACTAGTGGAAAGAGAAAGAAACTTCGCTATGAAGACTATGTGGAAGGAACTGTGGTTCCTGAAGGTGGCTTTAATTTTGGCAATCATATTGCTGAAATTGAAGATGTTGCTTTTACCAAGGTTGAAGAAGCAAATACAAAGGTTTCTGAGGCTGAGGGTAAAGTTTCTGAATTTGAGGCAAAGGTTTCTGAATTTGAAACTGCTAAAAACGAGATTGAAGAAAAATATAATCAAGTTAATGCACAGTTTGAAGAAATGAAACCAAAGTACGAGGATTTTGTTCAGGCTGAACAGGCTCGTATTGATGCTGAGTTAGATGCTCAGAAAGAGGCGGAATTCGCTAAATATGAAAGTGTTCTTACTGAAAGTGTTGAATTTGCAACATTAAAAGAAAAGAAGGCTGAAATGACAGTTAAAGAAATTGAAAGCGAATGTGCAATTTTATATGCAAGGAAAAATCTTGCAACAAACTTTAGTAAAACTGACAATGGTGTAATGGCTGCTGGTTTAATTGACAATAGTGGCAAAGATGGCTTTGTTGAAACTAAGTATGGTTACATTCCTGTCAAACGATAATAAGAAATAAATATATATTTAGGAGGATTAATACTATGGCAGTATATTCTGTATGTGAGACTACTAATCTTAGAGCAGTTCATTATGCTGAGCGCATCTGGGATGCAGTAGCAGATTTTGACGTAGAAAATGGTACAATTGGATACCTTGATGGTCAGAATGAAGAAAACGGTGTTATTTATAACTTTGTAAAAGGTACTAAGAAAGGAATGTCTCCTGTTTTAGTACATATGCCAGAATGGACAGAAGACACTTCTAACAGACTTAATCAAAGAAAAGATAAGTTTGTAAATGTTGCTGGTATTCCGTTTAGAGCATTTACACTTGCAGTTGGAGATGAGTTTGCACTTTCTCCAGAAGGATTTGCTGGTGAGCCAGTTGTTGGAAAATATGTTTCTGTTGACGCAAATGGTAAATTAGCAGTTGCAGACGCTCCAGTTGATGGTGCGGTTATGGTTGGTAAAATTATGAGAAAACGTCAGATTGGTTCTACACTTGTTACTAAAGTACGTGAATATGGTTATGAACGTATGATGTATACAGTTAAAGTAGAGTCTTTGGCTTAATTATTAGTAAAGGAGGAAATTAAGAATGGTTAAAACTAATTTTAGTGCAGAAGAAATGAAAATTTGTGAACTTACTAGTGATTTAGCTAGAGGTGACTTCGCTCTTCATATTGATGGAGAAAAACTTACTAAAAAAGACCTTGAAGACTATGCAAGAGAAACTATTAATAAAGAAATTTTAGGCGGTTTAACATTGTTCCAAGCGTACAGACGTAACAAACACGTTCTGTTCGAAATCGTTGAAGAAATTGTAAACATTACTCTTTCTAACGATATTATGGATGTTCCATTTATGAATAACTTCGTAGAATTCAAGAATCGTCATCTCGGTGATAAGACAGCTTGGTACTCTGAAGGTAAGACATACTTATCAGTTGCTAAGTTTGCTGGCAATCACTGGGATACAAACCGTGAAGCATTAGATGCTGGTGCAGAATTCACACTTCCAAAAGAGTGGGTGTATATTCACTGTTATGATGAATTTGAAAGATTCTTACTTGGCATCGCTTCTCTTGAAAGATTAGCAGATGTTATTCAGAGGTCTTTCAATAAGTACATCAAAGAAAGATGCTATATGCAGTTCCAGAATATTATGGATGTTGTACCTTCTGAGTTCGAAGCAAGCGGAAACTCTGAAGAAGCAGTTGGTAGTCTTTGTGATTTAGTACAGGCTGCTGGTGGATATAGTGCTCTTACTATTGCTGGTACAAGAGGTGCATTAAGAAAATTAGCTGGTATTGTTCCAGATAAATACTTTGCAGATTCTCAGAAAGAAGCAAAAGCAAGCACTGGCACAATTGCTGAGTGGGAAGGCAACAAGTTAATGATGATTCCACAAGTATTGAAACAAGGTACATTTGAATTAGCACTTGATGACGATGTTCTCTTTATCATGGGTGGAGATGTTAAGCCTATTAAGTTGGAATTCATTGGTGATACACGTACTCAGGACGTTACAGACCACAGAGTAAACAATGATATGTCATATGACCTTCAGGTGCAAACATGCTTCGGTATTGGTTTGATGCTTCCAGAAGTTTTCGCAAAATTTAATTTCGCTTAATATTAAGGTTATATTTGTTAAATAGTTTGATTTTATTAAGAAAGGTGATGATTTAGTTATGGGAAAAACAAACACAACTAAATCTGCTGCGGAAGAAACTGTTGAAACTGTTTCTGGAGCAGTAGAAGAAATGAATGAAACTACAAAGAAAGAAACAAAGAAAATCGTAGAACTACAAGATTCAGATGAAATTGATGTGGTCTCTCTTGTTCCTAATGTTAGTTACAAAGATAGCAGAACGCTTGATATGTATGAGTGGGATGAAGTTGGTCACGTTGAGCCTATGACTTTCGAAACATTGAAAAATATGTGGAGAAATAATAAGGGTTATTTTAAAAAAATGTGGTTAAAGCCTAATGATGATAGAGTTATCAATAAGTTTGGTTTAACAAAAACATTTGAGAAATATGAGTATCTAATGGATGCTTCTAATTACACTAAGAAGAATGTTAATGAAATCTGTTCTGCTATTTCTGATACTCCTAATGGTTTAAAGATGTCTATTTTCAACAAAATTAAGAGTATGGTTGTTAGCGGTGATGTTTCAGATGTCGCTGTAATTAGAGCATTGGAAAAACATTTGAAGACTGATTTAATGAGTTTTATTGATTAAAAAAGTATATGAGAGGTGGATTGAAATATGGCTACCCCATATGAAAAACTTTACGAAAATCTTTTGCCAAAATTTCGTAGTTATGAAATCCCTCTCATGTCTACCGAAGAAGTAAAAGATTATTTACACGATTTTCTTATCCCAGCAATTTCGAGATTTCATGTTTGTCGAAAAGATTTAAATGACAGAGATGACATTGTGCAGAGGTTTAATGCTGATTTGTCTGATATTGAAATTGAAATACTTAGTAATTATTTGCTTATTGAGTATATTGATTCTGAATATATCAGAACGCCTTCGCTTTTAAAGGTGCAGTTGCCATCAAGTGATTTTAAGGTGTTCTCACCTGCTAACTTCCTTGATAAGCTTATGGCTATGCATAAAACATATGTAAGCGAAAATGAAACACTTCTCTCTCGTTATGCATGGATGGGTGCAAAGGAATCAGGAGTTAAGCTTGGAGCTGGATATAAGAAATCAAAATTTTAATAATTAATTAAATATGAAAGGTGGTGGGTCAAATGCAAAGTTTAGATAAATTTAAGAAAAAGATGAGTTATAGTGGTGGGTCACTCAGAGAAGAAAGTATTTTTAATACAAGAGAGCTATTAAAAGAAACATTTGCAGATGACCCATCATATGCATTGGGTGTTTACTTTTGGAGATTGGGTTTAAAAGAATATCAGCATGAATCCCCTATTGGCATTAGGTTATATGGTAGAACCTTTTCTGCTGCAAATGGTGTTACTGTAAAATTTCAAACACTTTATGACACTCCTGTAGTTGTTGGAGATGTTATTTATGATGCAAACGAAGAGCAATATCTTATTTGCACAGAGGCATTTAGTATTGACAACATACATTATAAAGGTAAGTTTACGCTTTGTAATTGGATATTAAAGTGGCAAAATAAGGATGGAAAAATCTTAGAATATCCTTGTTATGATATGAACTCTACACAGTATAACTCTGGTGAGCAATCTAACAGAAATTTTGTTATTGGTTCTTCACAACATATGCTTACATTGCCTTGTGATGAAAACACCATAGAGTTAAGCACTCCACAAAGATTTTATCTTGATAAGGCTATTAATAATCCTACTACATTTATTGTAACTCAAAATGATACAACGAGTTATAATTATGGGAAAAAGGGTCTTGTCAAAGTAACGGTATATGAACATCCAAATAATTCTGAAACTGATAGACCTGATTTGGGTATTTGTGATTATATTGATATGAGTGCAGGAAGTAAAGATGCTGGTACTACAGTTAAGGAAACTTGTTGTAGGGCTTCTAAGGCGGTTATTGAATATGATACAACTGTTATCAAATCTGGTGGAGATTCAAAAATATTTGTTGGTAAATTCTATGATGATATGGAGAATGAAGTAACAGATGTAGTACCACATTGGACTATAGTTTGTGATTTCTCTGATAAACTTATAGTAGAAGAAATTGACAATAGTTTAAGCATAGGAATAGACGATGATGCTTATATTGACGAGGAGTTTAAGATTATTTGTTCTGACGGCAATCAAGAAAGCAATATTACCCCTTCTACTCTTATTGTCAAGATTGAGTCGTTATTGTAGGTGAATGGCGATGGCAAATAGTTCTATTATTAAAAATGCAAAGAATAAAATTATTAGAGAATTTATCAAAGACCCAGATATTGTAGCTGCTATTAATAGTAGCAAAATAAAACCTAATGAACCAGAAAAACTCATTTATGAGCATATTTTTGATTATAACCAAAACCCCCACACTTTAAATGATGTTAGAACATTTATAACCATTCAAGTGCATATACCACATAATTATTACGAAGATTATAGAAGTTCAAATATCTTTGTAAAGCCCACAATTGAGATTTGGATTATCTCTCATGAACAACATATGAAGGTTGATAATATCCCTAAAATTACTCAAAATCGAAATGATTATTTGTCGGAATTAATTGATAATAAGATTAATGGCAAGAGTGGTTTTGGTGTTGGTAAAACTAAATTGTTAAGTAATATAGAGGGCAGTTTTCAAGCAGATTATCTTTTTAGAAAAATGATAATCGAGTGCAAAGATTTAAATTGGTCATTATGCGACGAAGAAGATTAATTAATAAAGTATAGATTTGAATGAGGTTTTGTAAATGTTTGATGTAGATGATTTAAAGATATATAGAGGTTCTGATATTGCGATTACTGACAAAATAATTGTCACACAACCTACAATAGACCAAATTATTGAATTTGGTGAAAAACGATACTTTCAGGCGGTTCATTGTTTGACTGGTGTTGGCGCAGATTTTAAGTGGCAATTATGGGACTACTTTGGTATAGATTATACCCAAATTGACGACTATGAATTATTTAAAAAAATGATTTGTGGAAGTCTTTCGAGTAAAAAATATATTTATAAAGAGTTGACAGAAAATCGAGAAAAATATGCAGAGCAAATTAACAACATATCAGAAGAGGAATTAGAAGAAATGTTAATCAACCCCCTCTCTCTGATTTTAAAAGATATTGACTTGGCTGATTTTCAAGAATATGAATCAGATAAAAGTCCAGAAACTATTTTATATGACAAAGAACATGATATTACTATTGATAGATTTGTATATGCAAGAATTGTTGATGCTGTTAGAAAAATTCATGGCTTTAAAAGGAATAATCAAATTCCTGCTAATGAAATAACTAAGATGGATTTAATTGACGATGCAAGAGACGAAGCTATGATGTCTGCCCAAAAACCTTATAAGAGTGTGTTAAAACCACTTATTTCAGCTTTGGCTGTAAAGACAGGTCAATTGGGAAGCGATTCTATATGGAATACAAAGATTAATATGTTCTTTGATAGTATAAAAAGAATTGGTAAAATTCAGGATGCAGAATTATTATTACAGGGTGCTTATTCTGGATTTGCCAGCCTTAAAGATGTTGATAAATCAAGATTGGATTGGGCTGGAGATATTTAAATTTAAATTAAACTTATAATAATGGAGGAAATATCTATGTTTAATAAAAATGAACTTATTTTAGATAGAGTAAGAAGTCTTACTACTCACGACCTTGAGACTAGTGAACTTCTTTTCAGACTTACTTCTCTTGAAGACCCTTCTCTTGCTTGTAGTGCTGAGGGCGAAGAAATTGTAGACGCTATTGGTGCTCTTATTACTACTCTTTATCGTGCAAAGAAGGCTACTTTCTCTGCAAGCAACTCTCTTATTTCTCTTGACCTCGCTGCTGCTCAGTATGGCACCAAGAAAGAAGTTGCTGGTGAAGATGCTACTATTACTGACTATGCATACGAAATTCTTAAGGTTGAAGGCACAACTGTAGCTCTTAAGAATAAGCCTAATGTAGATAGCATTAAGTACATTTACAGCATTGAAGACAATCAGATTGGTACTGCTTATAAAGCAGGTTCTACTGCTAATGAAACTGAATTTGTTGTGGCTGAGGACGGTACAATTACTCTTCCTACTACTGTAACCACTGGTAAGGTTTATGTTGAGTACACATACGAGAATGCTAATGCTATGCGTGTTGTGAATAAAGCATCTAACTTCCCAACTGCTTGCAGTATGGTTATCTATGCTTACTTCAAAGATGTATGTAACGAAAATAAGGTATATTCAGGTAAAATTATCTGCCCTAAAGCGAAGTTAAATCCTGAACAGGTTGAACTTGCTCTTACTTCTACAGGTAAACATGCTTTTGAATTTACTATGATGCGTGATTATTGCGCTGAAGAAGGCGAAGATGAACTCTTCTCAATTGTAATTTCACAGTAATTATATATAGTTACTAATTTATTGAGTAGGGGTTAATTCCCCTACTCTATTTTATTTGTACGGAGGTAGAACACAATGGCAGAAAATAATGCTACTTGCAGTATTTGTGGAAATGGCTATCACTTATGCCTTTCTTGTCGTGATTCGATTCAATTGGCGCCTTATAAGGTGCATTGCTGCTCTGCGGATTGCTACAAAGTATTTCAAGTAATTCGAGGTTTTTCTACTGGTGTATATACCAATGAAGAATTTGAGTCTAAGTTAAAGAATATAGATTTGAGCAATTTAGAAAATTATAGAGAGCATATCAAAGTGTTAATTAAAAATACTTTAAAAGAAAAACCATCTGTAAAGACCGTTAAGAAGGTTGAACCTGTTAAAAAAGTTGTTGAAACAGAGGTTGATGAAGAAGCAGTTGAAAAACCGACTGTATCTCGTAAGAAAAATTACAAGGTGGAAGTAGAATAATAATCGGTCTACTTCCCCATTTTGTGTGTGAATTTAAGTTAATTAGTAAACGAAAGGATATATTGTAAAGAAATTTTCACACACATTTGTTATACAATATATCCTTTTTTTTACTAATAAATTAGTGGTGTAAAAAATATTTGAAGAAAGGTATAAAAATGGTGAAAGAAATGAAAAGCATATCTGAATTAACTGGCGAAATGTATGAGGATGAAGAACATTGTTTTTTTAGAAATTATATACAGGCGGCACACTATTATTCTTGGGGATGTAAATTGGTGGATTTGTTTGTAGATAGTCAAATGAAGTGGGTATTTGTATTCAAGAAATCTGACCACGAATGGGCAAAAATTAAATGGGCTGAAAATAGGGATAAGAACAATGAATAAAAACGAAGGTAAGAAATTTGAATCTATTATAAAGTCTAATGCTCCGTCCTATTTAAAAATAACGAGAATTCCTGACCCACCCCATTCGTTTACTCAAAGAGACGATACTAAATATTCAAAGAAAAACCCATATGATTTTGAGGTTTTTGATAGTTTGCATAGAATTCAGTATAGTTGGGAGTTAAAATCAACATCTCAAAAATATGTTACTTATCATATAAGCGAAGAGGAAGAAAAAGACGGGAAAAGTGCTATGATAATGTGGCACCAAATTAAAGGTCTAACAAAGGCTTCGGGATATGATAATGTCATTGCAGGTTTTCTTTTGAATTTTAGGTTGGATAACGGAGAGCAACTTTTATATTTTCTTAATATAAAAGACTTTAATAAATTTAGAAAAAGCACAAATAAAAAATCAATAAATATTTTAGATGTTACTCTTAATGGTGGTGTTAGAATTAATGGCGAAAAATTAAGGGTAAACTATCGTTGGAATTTGGATGAATTTTTGAAATCACAATCTATAATTTATCCATTATAATAATTAAATATATATTAAATAATTTGATGTAAGAAAGGTATGAAAGATATGAAAAATATAATGACAGGTACTTATGTACATAATGATGAAATTTTAAACTTTGAATTTGCTACAAGTCTTACAGCAAGTGAAAAAGTTACATTTGTAAGTTCGACTGTCGATACCATTGTTGGTGATAATTATAATTCGTTGATTAGGGATATAATGTTTGACCACATGATTATTCAGTTGTTTACAAATGTAGGTAATTTTTATTTTAAGGATGCTATAGAAAAAATTGATGCTATTGAGCAGTTTTTAGAAGAAACTAATATTGTAGATATCGTTGTAGCAAACATGGAAATTGGTCTTCTCGAACAACTTAATAAGGCGGTAGATAAGGCGATTGAATATCGTACTGGCATCCACCCCTCTCCTCTCAACGAGGCTCTTGCAAGTCTTCTTTCTACTCTTGAAAAGAAGGTGAATGAAATTGATTTGGGAAGTGCAATGGAAATGGCACAAAAATTTGCGGGTATGACTGGAGAACTCACCCCTGAAAGTCTTGTGAACGCTTATATAAACAGTGATGTTCATCAAAAGAATTTAGATGAAATTGCAGAAAGTAAAAAGAGTAAAAAGAATGAGATTAAGATTGATGAAAATTTGGGAGAGGCTATTAGAACTGTTGTAAAGGAAAACAAGGCTGAAAATAATAGCAATACGTAAGTATTAGGTGATTTAATATGGTTTTTAAAAACGAAGCTCAATTACAGAATTTTTTGTTGACTAAATGCAAGAATGCTGTTGTATCTGCCGAAGAAAAGATACATCAAGTAATTGATAACTGCCTTAAACAATTCTATAGTGAGTTTAGTCCTGATGAATATATAAGAACCGAACAGTTGCTTCACTCTTTGGTAAGAAGTGGTATTAAGTCGTCTGGCGACGGCTTTGAAGCCGAGGTATATTTTGATGTAGGTTCATTAAATTATATGACTGGCTCTTGGTCTGGCGAGAAGGTTCTTGATGTGGCGATGACTGATAGCTTACCACACGGTAGATATGCAAGTGGTACCGCTGTATGGTCGGCTAGCCAAGAGAAACTTGGTAATATATATGAGTTATTAGAACAAGAATTAAGGGCGCAAGGAATTCCCATTAAAAGGGGATAAATATAGAATTATGAGTTTTTGGAAAGGGGGATGATTTTATGGCAAAAAGTAATGGTAGAGAAACATTTAGAAAAATTATTACAAGTCCAGAATTAACGGCTCAAATTAATAAAGATAATATAAAGTTTATGGAGAGATATTTAAAAAACTTTGCAACTAAACATTCTCCTAAATCCGTAACTGTATATCGTTCAAATTTAACTATGTTTTTAACTTGGAATTTACTTTACAACGAAAATAAGTTGTTTATGGACATTAGAAAAATCGAGTATGCAGACTTTTTCGATTTCTGTGTTATGGAGCTTAAATGGTCTGCAAATCGTTTTCACCAAATGCATAGTAGTCTTTCAAGTTTTAGTGCATGGATTGAAAATTACTTTGACGAGGATTACCCTTTATTTCGCAATCTTTTGCCTAAGATTGAAAAACCTGTTAAGGAAAATGTTAGAGAAAAAACTGTTTTACAAAAAGAAGATATTGATAACTTAATGAATTATCTTGAGGAAAATGATATGCCTCAAGAGCAGTGTCTTCTTGCTTTGGCTATTTCTTGTGGTGCAAGAATTTCAGAACTTGCAAGATTTACTACCGACCTTATTGATGAAGACAATGTAGTGTTTGACGGTTTGTTTTTAGAGACAACTAAAGAGATAGTTACAAAAGGCAGAGGTGTTAATGGCAAGCTTCTTCATAAGTATATCTTAAAAGATATGTTCTTACCTTATTATAAAAAATGGTTAGAAGTAAGAAAAGAAATTATGGAAGAAAATAATCAAGACCATGATTTTGTGTTTATTACTAAAGACGGTTTACCTGCTAATGCCGATAGGTTGAGAGATTGGATGGGTAATTTGAGTGACGTGGTTGGGAAACCATTATATATGCACTCATTGAGACATTATAATGTTTCTATGTATAAACGCATTGGTTTAGAAGATGATTTTATTGTATATCTTACTGGTTGGTCTGAAAGCACTGGTCATAGTATGATTAGTATTTATAATGATATGACCGCTAAAGACCGTACTTGGAAAAATCTTGATAAATTAAAAAATATATTAGAACAAGATAATTCTAATAACAATTAAATATATACAGATAGAGAGGGTATTAAAATCAGACTTTTATATCCTCTCTTCTCCCCTGTTTATTAAAACAAAAGATAAACAAATTTTAATTAAGAAAATTACAGCACCTTTATGGTGCGTTTATAATGCACCTGCATAAAGGAGTGTGAAATAAATATATGGATGATTACAAAATTGAATTAGGTGTCAAGCTTGATACTAGTGACCTGCAAACCCAAATTAATAATGCGGGTAAAGATATTAAACCCATTGATATAAAAGTTGACGCCGAAACAAAAGAGTTAACCAAGACAATAAATGACGCATTAAAAAGTTTGTCTAAAGGTAGCCAAAACACCTTGAGTCTTGATACTACAGCTTTAGAAAATTCTCTTAGAGAAGTTAAAGATGCTGTGGTAGAAATCAGAAATCTTTTTGGCACAATTGATGACAAGTCTGGAATGAAGTCTCTTCTCTCTTCTGTTAATCAAATGGCAACCACAATAGGTAAAGTAACCGATGAAACTGATACCTTGGTTAAATCCTTAAATGCTTTAAATAAAAAAGATTTTAATATCAATCTTGGCATTGATATGAATAAAAAGGGTCTAAATGCCATTGGTTATGGTCGAGCAGCTAGAAAACAAGTTATCCCCGAATTGGAGTCACAAATAAAATATCTTGAGGATTTGTTTGGTGGTCAACAAGCTACCATGAACAGGTTGGCAAGTCAAGGTAGTAAAATTGGTTTTGATGTTTTTACAGACTTTGGCGATTTTAATTCTGATACGGCAATTAGAAAAATGGAAGCCATGGAGAAATACATCAATAGTCTTAAAAAGCTTGCTGCTATTGATAATGTTAATCTAGATGGTTTTAATGAGAAGTTTTCTAAGGGAGCCACTGAGTTAATCAATGACATTACAGGCATTGAGAATGCAGTTGATAAAGCTGGAGATATACCACAAAAATTAAAAAATCTTTTTGGTAGTGGCGTTGACGGCGAAGGTCTTTCCAAACAACTTGATAGTATTGTTGTTGACTTAAACGAGATTAAAACAGCTATCCAAGGGTTGTCTTCTGGAGTATCACTTGATGGATTGACACAGAGTTTTGATAGATTGTCTGAGACAATTGAACAATTGGTTAAGAATTGTACAACTGTTAAACAAGTTATCAATGATAGTGTCGATAATGTTGGAAAATCTGTTGGGCAAAGCGGTAGTGATACTGGAATAAAAGAAACAAGTAATGAATTGAAGAAACTTAAAGACTTGGCTCATCAGATAGGTCAATTAGATTTTAAGATTGTAAAATCTAATTATAATGATGAGATTAATCAGGTTAAAGAGTTTGAAAGACAATTAGAACTTTTAAAGACACAGTACAATGAAACTCTTAATAGTCTCAATGGAAAAGACTTAGATATAGGTTCGGAAATAACTAAAGAATTTACCGAAGCACGTAATAAAATAGCCGAGTTTGAAGCAAAAGTATCTGATACAAAAAGAAAACTTGCAGAGGATATTAAAACAAATATCGGCAATAATATTACCAAAGACATCAATAAAGTTCATTCAGATTTTAATAGATTGTCAACCCAGTCTGAAGAGTTACGACAAAAATTAGATTTGCTTGATAATATTAAAATTGATTTGGATACGGCTGCCGCAAATAATGATATTGAAGGCTTAATAACTGCCAATGAAAGATATGAAAAAGTTTTAAAAGATATCAAAGCACAATTAGACATCAATCGAAGAACTGAACGAGATGCAAATGATGTTGAATCTTTAACATTGGGCAAAGAAAATGCAATGTTGAGACTGAAGAGTTTATTTGGAGACAATTCAGAAGCAGCAAGAAAATTTGGCTCAGAACTTAATAGAATCCAAAAGGAACTTGATGAATGTGGAGATGCCAAGGGTCTTCAAAGAATAAACAAAGAGATTACTAATCTTGGACGAAAAGTTAAAGAGGCTAATGTTCAAACCCAAACTTTTGATGAAAAACTTAAGAACCAGTTTTCGCAATACTCTTCATATCTCTCTATCGCTTCATTATATATGTATGTCGAACAAGGCTTGAGAAGTATGTTTGAGCAAGTCAAGTTAATTGACTCTGCTATGACAGAACTTAAAAAGGTTACAAATGAAACCGATGCGGCTTACAATAAGTTTTTGACAAATGCTGCTACAAGGTCAAGAGAGATTGGTACAACTATTGATGGTCTTGTAAGTTCTACTGCTGATTTTGCAAGATTGGGATATGGTTTTGAAGATGCTCAAGGACTTGCTGAAGTGGCAAATATATATGCAGTTGTTGGTGATGAAATCAACGGTGTTGAAGGAGCAACTGAAAGTTTGATTTCTACAATGGCTGCGTTTAAAAATGAAATGAATGGCATGAGTAATACTGAGTTTGCCATGAGTATCATTGATAAATTTAATGAGATAGGTAATAATTTTGCTATTTCATCAGGTGGCATAGGTGAAGCTATGGAGAGGTCTGCTTCTTCGCTTATGGCTGCAAACAATACGATTGACGAAAGTATTGCGCTTATCACGGCAGCAAACACAGTTGTTCAAGACCCAGCACAAGTAGGTACAGCTTTTAAAACAATTTCAATGCGTATTAGAGGTGCAAAGACAGAACTTGAAGAAGCTGGTCTTGAAACCGAAGGTATGGTAGAATCCACTGCCAAATTACGCTCAGAAATCCTCGCCCTCTCTGGTGTGGATATTATGGAAAACGCAAACGAATTTAAAAGTACTTACCAAATTATGGACGAACTCGCTCAGAAATGGGGAGACCTTACTGATATCCAACAGGCTACAGTAACAGAATTAATTGCTGGTAAACGACAGGGTAATATTGTTTCCAGCTTAATGACAAACTTTGACACAGCAAGAGATGCACTTGAAACTTCTCTCAACTCTGCTGGTTCAGCAATGGTAGAACATGAGAAATGGCAGCAATCTCTTGAGGCTCAAATAAATAAACTCAAGGCTTCATGGCAAGGTTTATCTCAGGCTTTTCTTAAGTCTGATTTTTTACATACTGCTCTTGACGGCATTATAAGTTTGGTAGATGGTGTAACTAAACTCATAGACACATTTGGAACCCTCCCCACTCTTCTTACTGGTTTTACTATATTTAAATCTTTTGGCAATAAAGGTCTATTTAAAACATTTAACAATGATTTAGATGGTTTTGTCAATAAGGTTGGTATAGCTAATAAGAGTTTTGCAGAATTAACAAGTGCTTTTAAGTCTGCAAATACTGGTGGCTTTAAAGGTTTTGTTAGTGGATTAAAATCTATGGGTGATGCATTAGCTCATCCATTGTCACAATCTGATTTATCCGCTATTGAATCATACAATAAATTGATTGATGACGGCGTAGATGGTCAAACAGCTTTTGCTCAGACAATGAAGGGCACATCTAATGCTGCTCAAGGATTAGTTCAGTCTGCCAACGGAAGTAAAGTGGCATTAAACGGAATGAAGACTGCTTCAATTGGTGTTAAAGCTGGATTAATCGGTGCCAAGGTTGCTGCAGTTGCATTCAATGCTGCTCTTACAATGGGTATTTCTTTATTAATAGACTTCGCTATTTCAGGAATACAAAAATTAGCCAATGCAAAAAAAGACCTTGCAGAGAGCGTAGACGAACTTACTTCTAAATTTAAAGAACAACACAACGAATTAATTAAACTCAAAGGTGATTATGATACTTCTAACGAATCTTCGATGATTTCTAAGTATGAGAAATTATCAAAAGGTGTAGATAATCTTGGCAGAAATGTTTCTCTTACTGCCGAAGAGTACTCAGAATATCAGAGTATCGTGAATAGTATTGCAGAACAAATCCCCTCTCTTGTGTCTGGCTATGATGACCAAGGCAATGCTATTCTTTCTTGTAAAGGTAATGTTGAGGAACTTATCACTGCTTATCAGAAGTTGATTCATGTTCAAAATCAAGAGATTTTAACTAATACGGGTAATATCGAAAAAGATTTCACCAATAATATGAAGGACGCTAATAAACAAGGATTTTGGAAAAGCTTAATAGCGTTTTCTAGAGGTAAAGGCGGTGTTGATTTCGGTAGTGGTCTATTAGGCTATGTTGACCCGTTTATAAATTATGATATGACCACAGACGCTACAAAATCCCTTGAAGATTTATTAAATAGTAACTCTAAAGAACGTAGTAAGAAGATTAAAGATATTTATGAAAACGACTATCAAACATTTAGAGAAATTGAATCAGCATTAGAAAGAGCTGGAGTAGATGTAGGCTTTGGAAAAAACGATGCTATAAAAGCCCTTGAAAAAACATTGGAAACCGACCCCACAAAAATAAGGGGTATTGTTGACGATTTTTATGGCACATTCAGTAACGCTATTGAAGAACAGAAAACTATAGCCACTGCAAAACTTAGCGAAGCATTTGACGTAGGCAGTGCAATTAGTGGTTTAAACTATGGTGATATAAGCGAAGAATTACAAGCCATTGCTTATCAAACCGTTAATAGTTTAGATTATGATTTCTTTTCTAAACTTTCTGAAAGTGGCAAGACTGTTGAGCAATGGACAACAGAAATGCTCAACCAACTCAATGCTATTAGCAAAGCAGATAATGCTAAAATTGAAGCTGGTTTTGAATTACAAACCAAGTTTAACGGTGGAGAAATTTCATATGGCGAATATGTTAACAATCTTAAAAATGTTGAGTCTATAATTGATGATTTAAATTTAAAATCAGAAGCTAAAGAGCAATTAAAGATAAGTCTTGGTTTGGATGATAATGGTGTTATTGACCAATACAATGCTTTGGTTAAGCGTTTGACAGACCCTAAGAATTATGATTTTGATATATCTAAAACCGAAGCAAAGAAACTGCTTGATGGTTTATCTTCAGAAGAACTTGCTGTTGCCGTAGATGTTATCACGGAAATGTCTGACAATAATGTTAATGAAACTATTGACCAAGTTCGTGATGCCATCGATAGAGAGTTAACAATTCAAGGTCTTACTCTTGACTTGAATATTGAAACCGAAACAGGAAAGTTGGAATCTCTTGCTACTGCATTGAGCGAAACAGCTTCTGCATCAGGATTAAGCGCAGAGTCGTTAAGTGCCGTTGAGGGAATGTTTAGCGATTTAAGTAGTTATGACCCCTCTAAATTATTTGAACGCACTGCAAGCGGCATTCGTTTAAATACTGAAGAATTTAGAAGATTAAATACTGAATATAAAAATACAAATATTGATGACCTAAATAAAGAAATGGACGCTTTGGGAGATGCTTACAATCAAACCAAAGAAGAACTTTATGGTCTTACATATGGTACAGATGAGTATAATGCAAAGGCTACTGAATTAAGTGGTATAGAAGAAAGAATAAGAGCTACTGAAAAACTTGCTGCTCAATATGAGGGTCTCGCCTCTGCTTATCAAGAGTGGCAGATGGTAGAGGCTGCTGGTTCTCAACGAGATATGTACGAGGGTATTATCGAAGGTTTTGAAAATATTGATGATGAGATTTCTCGTGGTTGGTACGATGATGGTACTATCGAATTCCTTGAATTGCTCGGTGGCAAAGATTTAAGTACTGCTGGCATAAAAGAATTAAAAGCAGAATACAAGAGATTAAACGAAGAAATTGGTAAAACTGGTTATAGTATTCGAGATTTCTTTACTGTTGATGAAGACGGCAATTCTACCAATGGTGGCGTTTATAATTTCTTAAGAACTGTCGAAAAGTTTGAAGGTAAACTTGGAGATGTTATAGAAAGAAAAGATGGGAAAATTGTTGGTTTTGATTTTCAAGTTGCTGGCGGAGATGAAGCTATTGCAGAAGCATTAGGTATTTCCGAAGAACTTGTTCAAATAATGGTTCGTGCTGCTGACGATGCTGGATTTGTTGTTAGTATGGACGGCACATATCAACAGTTAGACATTTTAAAAGAAAAAGCTGCTGAAGCTGCTTTGGCATTAAAAGAAACTTTTAAAGTAACTGAATATGCTTTCTTCCAAGATGGTAGCGAAGAAGGAATTGTAAAAGATTATCAAGAAGCTTTAAAGGTTTGGGAATCTTTTAAGAAAAACAAAAATAAAGATGGCACTGTAAATATGAGTGTCGAAGGTGCAGAAGAAGCGTTTACCCTTATAAGCACTTTACAGTCTATGGTTGACCAATTGAGTGAGCCTGTTTATATGGAACTTGACACATCTGATGTTGAAAAAGAAATGCAGACTCCTCTCAAAAACCTTCAACAATATGAGACACTTTTACAAACAGAACATCAGTTAAAACTCAAAGGCGCTGACACTTCTGGCTTAGAAGAAGATAAAGAAGAAATTCTTGATTATTTTGAGGGTCTTAGTCCTGAAATAAAAGCCGACCTTGGAATTAAAGATAATTCTAGAGAAGAAATAGCAAAGAAACTCGAAGATGGCACAATTGAAATCCCAGCAACTGTTGATTTGCAAGTAGAAATGAATGAGACATTGCGTGATATGGTCAATGTGGCTCTTTATAATGCTGGTCTCATAGATGATAAAGAACTTGAAACAAGGGTTGATATTTCTGTTTATGCCGAAAAAGTTGATACTTCTGATGTTGAAGATAAAACAGAAAAAGCTGTAAAAGAAGCTATTGAAGACAAAGGTGAGGAAGCCGTTGCGGTTGAAACAACGGTTGAGCTTGAAGCTACTATCGAAGAAGCAACAGAGTTAATTGAAAAGTTTGAAGATAAAGACATTACAATTGATGTTAAGGTTAAAGGTTTAAACGATGTTAAGAAACTTAATAAACAAATTGACCTTGCTACTGATATCGATGGAAATGTAGATAAACTTTCTAAATATGTAGAAAGTGCAAAAACTTTAAGTGGGCTTGATGACAATATCGCCTCTTATGTTAGTGCGAATGTTAAGGGTAATGTTATTGAAACTCCAGAGTATAAAATTAACAATCTTAAAGTATTTGCTGATAGTGTAAAAGATTTAGAAGACGTTGGTTCTTTTACATCAAATGTTAAAGCAGATGTCAAAGGCAATGTTATTGAAACTCCAGAATACAAATTAAACAATCTTAAAGTCTTTACTGATAGTGCCAAGAATTTAGATGACATTGGTTCTCCAAAAAGTGAAGTTACTGCCGAAATTAAGGGTAATGTTACAAATACAGCGGAATTTAAGTTAAACAACCTTAAAGTATTTACTGACAATGCCAAAGACATAGGTAAGATTGGCGATGTTCAAAGTAATGTTACTGCTAATATAAAAGGCAATGTTACAGATACATTTGAACATAAAATTAATAACTTAAAGGTGTTTTCTGACAGTGCTAAGGGGCTTAAAGATATTGGCTCTTTTAAGAGTGAAGTCACAGCTGAGGTTAAAGGGAATGTAACAGATGAATTTGAATACAAGATTAACAATCTTAAGGTGTTCTCTGACAGTATTAAAGACTTAAAAAACATCGGCAATATTAAAAGTGAAGTTACGGCTAATGTTGATGGTAATGTTATTGATGAGTTCGAATATAAGATTAATAATCTTAAAGTATTAACTGATAGTGCAAAAGATTTAAAAGATGTTGGTGATGTTTCAAGCAACATTGTTGCTAACGTTGATGGTGATGTATTAGAAACAGCAGAATTTAAGTTAGATAATCTTAAATTGTTTTCAGATAGTGCAAAAGACTTGAAGTCTATTGGCTCCCCTACAAGTAATGTTACTGCTAATATAGAAGGCAATGTTATTGGTACTAAGGAGTTTAAATTAAATAATCTCAAAGTTTTTGCTGATGGTGCAAATAAATTAAAAGATACTGGTTCTGTTGAGAGTAATGTTGCTGCAAATGTAAGTGGTAATGTTCTTGATGAATTTGAATACAAAATAAATAATCTTGGCGTATTCGTTGATGGTGCTAAAGATTTAAAGGAAATTGGCAATGTTGAAAGCAGTGTTACTGCTAATGTTGACGGAAATATTATTGATACATTTGAATATAAAATCAATAATCTTAAAACTTTCTCTGATAGTGCTAAAGATTTAAAAAATCTGGGCAATATTACAAGTAAAGTAACAGCTGATGTTGAAGGCAATGTAATTAATACTTTGGAAGAAAAAATTGATAATCTCAAAGTATTTTATGACAGTGCAAAAAATATAAGTAAAATCGGTACGATAAACAGTATTGTTACAGCGGATGTAGATGGCAATGTAATTAACACTTCAGAAAATAAGTTAAACAATCTTAAAGTATTCTCTGATAGTGCTAAGGATTTGAAATCTATTGGTTCACCCACAAGCAAAGTAACAGCCAATGTTGAAGGTAATGTAATTAATACTTTAGAAGAAAAAATTGATAATCTCGGAGTGTTTGCCGACAATACTAACAAGTTGAAAAACACTGGCGATGTTACAAGTAATGTTACTGCAAACGCAAATGGCAATGTTGTTGATGGTAATGATGCCGAAAATAGACTTTCTTCATTAACAGAGTTTAAGTCTTTAGTTAGTGGAATGTCGAATCAAACAGTAACTGTTAGTGTTACTGCTAATGTTGATTCTGCGAACATTAATAATGCAATTGATTTATTAACCAATTTAAATAATAGTGGTGTATTTAAAGATTACAATGCAACTGTTCAAGTTGGAGCTACTATTGCGACTATTGATGATACTACGGTTAAAAATTATAAAGCACCTGAAAAAGAAGGCAAGGTCAAATATAGTGTAGACCCAGAATCAAGTGTATTTACTTGGACTGCACCTAATAAAGATGGTGTTGTTAATTATGATGCAAAAGTCGAAGCATTAACAAATTCGCAAAAATACAAGACTGGAACTATTACATATAAGGCTAAGGTTGAAGGTTTCCCAGTCGCAACTGGTACTGCACATGCAAATGGCTCCGCTTCTGGTCGTGCTTTTGCTCGTGGTAATTGGGGTATCAAAGGAAACGGTGTTGCCTTAGGTGGCGAACTTGGTCAAGAACTTGTTGTTAGAAATGGAAGGTTTTTCACTATAGGCGACCAAGGTGCAGAGTTCTTCCGTTATAGAAAGAATGATATTGTATTTAATGCCGCTCAAACTGAATCTTTATTTAAATATGGTGGTATTAAAGGTGCAAATCCAAGAGGAAAAATGCTTGCTACTGGCACTGCTTTTGCTGAAGGATTGGCATTTGGTGGCAGTTCATCTGGTTCTGGTGGTGGAGCCGATGAAGTTAAAGGCTCTTCTGCAGGGTCAAACTCCTCTTCGAATAATAACAATAACAAAAATAATTCTAATAATAACTCTTCTTCTAATGCTGACGAATTTAAAGAAACATTAGATTGGATTGAAATTGCCCTTTCTCGAATAGAAAGAGAAATTGACAGACTTGATAAAAAGGCAAATAGTTCTTATAAATCTTGGTCTGAAAGAAATAGTGCAGTGGTTAGCGAAATTGGTGAAGTTGGAGACGAAATCGAACTTCAGCAATCTGCTTATGACCGATATATGCAAGAGGCTAATAGCGTAGGCTTGTCTGAATCTTGGGCGAAAAAGGTTCGTGATGGCTCAATTGATATTTCTACTATTGAAGATGAAGGCTTGGCAAAGAAAATTAAAGAATATCAAGAGTGGTACGAAAAGGCACTTGATTGTCAAGATGCTATTGATGACCTTAGAGAGAAAGAGGCACAACTCTATGCTCAGCGTTTTGAAAATGTTCAAGGTCAATATGATGGTATTCTTCAAGGTTATGAGCATACCGAAACAATGCTTAATGAATATATCAACCAATCTGAAGCACAAGGTCATATTGTGTCTAAGAATTACTACAATGCTTTAATTGACAATGAAGAACAGAAAATTGGACAGTTAAAGAAAGAGCAACTTGAATTACTCAATAAGCGACAAGAGTATTACAACGCAATGATTGCACAAGGTATGACAGATGAAGAAATCAGAAATTCTGAGGCTTGGCTTGATATGTGTGCAGACATTGATAGTACAACACAAGCCATTGAAGAAGGTACTACTGCTCTTATTGAATATGGTAATGCAATTAGAGATATCGAATGGGAAACTTTTGATATGCTTCAAGAAAAGATTTCTAATGTTACAGAGGAAGCGGATTTCTTAATCGACCTTATGAGTAACGATAAGTTATATGATGATAATGGTAAGCTGACTGATGAAGGTATGGCTACTATGGGTCTTCATGGTCAGAACTATAATACATATATGCATCAAGCAGATTATTATGGTGCCGAGGCTGCTAAAATTGATGCAGAACTTGCAAAAGACCCTTATAATCAAGATTTACTTAATCGTAGAGATGAAATGCTCAGATTACAACGAGAATCTATACTTGCTGCTGAAGATGAAAAACAGGCTATCGTAGATATGGTTGAGGAAGGTATTAATGTTGAATTAGATGCATTACAAGAACGCATTGATAAATATAATGAAAGTTTAGATGCGGCTAAGGATTTATATGAATACAACAAACGTGTAAAAGAGCAGACTAAGGAAATTGCTTCATTAGAAAAACAGATGGCTGCTTATGCTGGTGATGATTCTGAAGAATCAAAGGCAAAAATTCAGGAAATAAAAGTGTCTCTTGAGGAAGCTAAGGCAGATTTGGAAGAGACTGAATACGACAAGTATATTAGCGACCAAAAGGCACTTTTAGATGAATTATATCTTGAGTATGAAACAGTTTTAAATCAGCGTCTGGATAATACCGATGCTCTTATTGCTGATGTGGTGGCTGAAGTTAACGCTAATGGTTCTACAATTAGTTCTACCATATCTACCGAATCTGAAAATGTTGGTTACACCATGTCTGAGTCAATGAGAGAAATTTGGTGTGGCGAAGGTGGTACAAATAGCATAATTACAATGTATGGTACAAACTTCTCAAATGCTCAAACTACTACTAATCAAACTTTGGGCAGAATTGAGGAAAAGATTGCGGATATGGTTAAAGAAGCTGATAAAGAGGCTCAAGAAAAAATCGAAGAGCCAAAAACTCAAACATCGGCTAATGAAGACCCAGTAAAACCTACAGTGCCTACTAAACCCACTAAACCTGCCAAACCTGATGCTTCAAGTGGTGGCGATGGTAAGGCTAAAGTTGGTGATAAGGTTAAATTTGTAAGTGGGCAATATTATTATGACTCTTACGGCACTAAACCGATTGGTTCTCAGGAGCGTGGTAATTATGTATATATTACTTATGTTAATGAGAAAGGTTCTCACCCATATCATATTTCAAGGGACAAGGCAAATAAACATCCTCTTGGTTGGCTTAAATTAAGTCAAATTAGTGGCTATGCAACTGGTAAGAAGAACTTCTTAGATGATGAAATTGCTTGGACACAAGAAAAGGGAAAAGAATTTATTGTTAGACCTTCTGATGGTGCTATTCTTACCCCACTTGCAAAAGGCGACAGTGTATTAAATGCTAATGCAAGTAATAATATTTGGGATATGGCAAACTCTCCTGCTGAGTTTATAAAAGATAATTTGAATTTGGGTACTGCTAGTGTTCCTAATAATTCAAATGTTCAAAGTAATTACACACAACATATTGATAATGTGGTATTTAGAATGGACAACATTAAGAACTACGAGGAAATGTTGTCTGCTATGCAAAGAGATAAAAACTTTGAAAGACTTATACTTTCTATGAGCATAGACAGACTTGCGGGGAAAAGTGGTCTTGCTAAAGGAAAGGCAATAAGGTAATTTATTTTATTAAATTGTAAAACAATATTAAATATGTTGTTTTAAAAAGATTTTTATTATTAAATATATACTAAATAAAATATTGGAGGGAGATTAATATGTCAAAGAAAAAGACGCACTCTGAATATATTGCCGAGGTTCAGTTAATCACCTCCAATATTGAAGTAATTGGTCAATATATAGGTGCAAATATAAAAATAAGGCACAGATGTAAAGTGTGTGAACATAAATGGGATGCAAAACCAAACACTATATTAAGTGGGCGAGGCTGTCCAGAATGTGCCAAACATCAAAGGGCAAAAAGCAATACTAAAACGCACGAGCAATTTGTGGTAGAGGTTGCGATTAAAAATCCTAATATAGAAGTTATTGGTGAATATATCAACGCAAATACCAATATTATGCATCGTTGTACAGTTTGTGGTCATGAATGGATGATTAGACCAAGCCACGCTTTACATGGGTTAGGATGTCCATCTTGTCAAGAAACATCAGGCGAACAACGAGTGAAACAATGGTTGATTATCAATGATGTTGAATATGAATATCAAAAACGATTTTCTGATTGTAAAAACCAGCGAATGTTACCGTTTGATTTTTACTTGCCAAATTATAATTGTTGTATTGAATATGATGGTGCTCAGCATTTTAGAGAAGTTGACCTTTGGGGTGGACAAGAATATTTGTCACAACGACAATTTAATGACCAAATTAAAAATGACTATTGTAAGAAAAACAATATATATCTTATTCGTATTCGATATGATGAAGATATATATCAAGTTTTGAACAATGCATTGGGACTGGTTGTGCTGAATGAGGCATTATAATTTATCTGTTTATTATGGGAAGTGTGAATTTTATATTCGCACTTCCCTTCTTTGTTAAAGTGCAAATTTTGCACTTTGTTTATATGTGAGGTGCAAAAAGAAAATGAATGAAAAGAAATATAAGAAAAGATTAGATTTCCAGCAAAAAATGATTGCAAGACAATCAGAGAAAATCGAATCATTGATGTCTCAAATCGAGGCATTGAAATTAGAAATTGAAAAAAAAGATGAAGTAATCAACAGTATCGAACCTATGCGAAAAGAAATGAAAGAAATTCTTGGTGAGCAGAAAAAACGAAAAGAAGAATACAAAGCATTGGTCGAGGATTTAAAAAAAATGAAGACCATTATGAACCGAGAGGTTTTCAAGGGCAGATGGTGGTTGGTTAAACTTCTTATGAAATAAATAAAAATATGATTATGAAATGAGGTGATGAAATATGAAGGCAACAGATTTTGAATTTGATGGTAAGAAACTGAGCGATTTTGGAATGATGATTTGTCGTTTTGGCTCAAATGGATTAGAGACTATATCCGATGGCTCTGTAATTACATTTAATACGATATCTACTTTAGGTGGAACAAAACATCAATTAACAAGTACTGAATATGAAGAGTGTTTAGAAGCAACCATTCAAATCTGCAAAAACTCTTGTTATGGTGACGTTCAAGAAATAAGCGAGACTGAACATAGACAATTAACAAGATGGCTTAATCGCAAGAAGTATTTAAAACTCAAGATACTTAGCGAAGGTTATATGGATTTGTATTTTGAAGCAAGTTTCAATATAAGTAAAATTGAACTTGATGGTCGTCTTTTTGGATTAGAGTTGCAAGTTGTAACTAATCGACCTTTTGCATTGCAAGAGCCAAAAACAATTACTATTACAAATACTGAAAATAATGGTAAACATTCTTTGAACGATATTTCTTGCGAAGAAGGGTTTATTTATCCTTATACAGAAATCACTATTGATGCATTGACAGGTGGAGACTTAACAATACACAACGCTATGGAAAATAGAAGTACTTATATCGGAAATTGTAGTTATGGCGAAGTTATTACTATGGATTATCCTGTGATTCAGTCTTCTATTTCATCTCATAAAATAGAGAACGATTTTAATTGGAACTTTTTTAGAGTGGCAAATACTTATGATAATAGTAGAAATGACTTGACCATCTCTCTCCCCTGCTCTATTAAAGTAACATATTCTCCTATTGTTAAAGTCGGTTTATAAGGTGGTGGAATTATGGCAATAGATGTTAAATTTGATTTGACTGGCAATCCAGAGCCACCCACCATAATTTTGGCAAATAGAAATGGCAATAAATTAGGACAGTTAAAAGTTGACTCAAAAAGCATAAGTCTGATTGACAAGTTTAATGATGCTTCTGAAATTTCTTTTACCGTGAATAAATATATTGACGATAAAATTATTCCTTTGTGGGATAAAATAGTTGATTTTAAACTTATTTACTGTAAAGAATGGGATGTTTGGTTTGAGATTAGGGTTGAGTTCAATGAAGAAACAGAAAGTGTTAAAACAGTATTCGGCACTCAATTAGGATATGCAGAATTGTCACAAATAAAGTTATATGATATTGAAATTAATACTGAAAAAGATATTGATAGAGATGACTATAAAATAACTATTTTATATGACCCCGAAGATAGCCAAGCATCATTATTGGATAGAATGTTTGAAAAAGCCCCTCATTATTCTATTATCCATGTTGACCCTACCATTGCAAATATACAAAGAAGTTTTTCTTTTGATGATGTTTCGCTTGTTGATGGGTGTCAAGAAATCGAAGAAGAAATAGGATGTTTGTTTAAGTTTCATTCAAATTCAGATGAAAAAGGAATGCCACAAAGAACAGTGTCTGTTTATGATTTATGTCAGAACTGCAATGATTGTGATTATAGGGGCGAATTTACAGATGTATGTCCTGAATGTGGCAGCACAAATATAAAGTATGGCTATGGTGATGATACTACAATTTTTGTTACTTCTGATGAATTAGCTTCTAATGGTATTGAGTTAGTTGCCGATACTGATTCGGTCAAGAATTGTTTTAAGCTTGTGGCTGGTGACGATTTGTTGACAGCTACTGTTCGTAACTGCAATCCTAATGGTACGGATTACTTGTGGTATTTTTCAGATAGTCTTAAAGAAGATATGTCGGATGAATTAGTTAACAAATTAAATGCTTATGATAATTTATATAAAGAATATTATGATAACCATATTTCGCATTTAGACACGACATTATTAAATAAATATAATGCTCTTGTAACTAAGTATTCTATTTACAATGAAGACTTGCAAAAAGTTGAGACCCCAATTAAAGGCTATTCTGCTTTAATGAATGCTTATTATGATGTTATTGATTTGGGCTGGTATCTTAAATCTGGTCTTATGCCAACTGTTAAAATGAGTGAGACAGATGCAAAAGAACAAGCGAGTTTATTGACAACAACCTCCCTCTCCCCTGTTGCAGTTGCCAATTTAGATATAGTTTCATTGGCAACTATGGATAGTGCTGTATTGTCAATGGCAAAGACAATTGTTAAGCCAACTTACAAAGTAAAAATAAATGCATCGGAAAAGGTTCAAAATGGAAGTTTGGTATATTGGAAGGGTAATTTTGTTATTACTAATTATTCTGACGAAGAAGATACTGCTATTAGCAACACTATTAGTATAAGAATCGATGATGATGAAGAAACCTTTATAAAACAAAAAATAGACAAAGTTTTAAATGGTGAAAATACCGATGATTTGAGTATTACTGGTTTATTTAAAAAAGAATATAGTGATTTTTGTGCAGAATTAAAAAAGTATGCTCTTGTTCCCTTGAATAGTTTTCACGATGCTTGTCAAGCATGCATCGATGTTTTAATAGAACAAGGTGTGGCAAATGCCGATAATGATTTATATGAAGATTTATATCTCCCCTATTACAACAAATTACTTGCTATCGAATCTGAAATAAAAATTAGAGAAGAAGAAGTAAATATAGTTATAGGCACATATGATATAAATGGTAATTTAATCAACGAAGGATTACAACAAGAAATTGAAGAATGTAGAAATACAATTCAAAAAGCTTTAAACTTTCAAGATTATATGGGCGAAGAATTGTGGCTTGAATTTTGTGCTTATCGCAGAGAAGACAAGTATTCGAATGAAAATTATATTTCTGATGGTCTGAATAATGCTGAATTATTCAGTAAGGCATTAGAATTTTATAAAGTTGCAGAAAATGAGATTTATAAATCTGCTGAATTACAACACTCTATTTCAGCCACTTTGAATAATTTATTGGCAATTGAAAAATTTAAACCTTTGGTTGATTCTTTCAATGTTGGTAATTGGTTGAGAGTGCGAATTGATGACAATGTATATAAGTTGCGATTACTGGAATATGAAATTAATTTTGGTGATTTTGACAATATACCTGTTGAGTTTTCTGATGTGACTAAAGTTAGAAATGGGATTACCGATATAGAAAGCATTTTAAATCAAGCTTCTTCTATGGCTTCTTCTTATGATGCTCTTACAAAACAGGCAAACAGAGGCGACGAGGCAAGAAGTACTGTTCGTAAATGGCTTAACGAGGGGTTGAATACTGCTCTTGTTCAAATTCAAAATAATGTTAATGAAGATATTGTTATAGACAACAATGGGTTAATAGGTCGTTCATATAGTGATATTACAGGGACATATTCACCAGAGCAAATCAGATTAACACATAATATAATTGCATATACCGACGATGATTGGCGAACTGTAAGACAAGCTATTGGTAAGCATAAATATGTCATGTATGACAATGGTACAAAAGGATTTGTAGATAAAGTTGGATATGGTATGAGTGCCGAGTTTGTAACTGCTGGTATTGTAAGTGGTTCACAGATAATTGGTGGAGACATTTATTCTGACAACTATTCTAAAGCGGATGGGACTGGCTCCTATATTAATTTAAGAGATGGTACATTTAGTTTTGCTGGAGGCACTCTTAAATTTGATGGCGAAGCATTGTCAATTAGTTCAAATGATATACCTTCGAAAGTATCAGATTTAGAAAATGATGATGGATATGTAACGGAAACAGGCGTTGTAACTATTATTGACGGTACTGTAAATGCAGACTATGTGAATGCTCTTGGTATAACCGCCAAAAATATTTCTGCCGACACTGTTATCGGTAATGCTATTAGTGGCTCTACTATTGAAGGCTCTACCATTAAAGGTGGCTCTATTAATATTAACGATAGATTTATGGTTGATAGCTATGGCAATGTTACTATCCCATCTGGAACAATTTCATTTAACGATTTGGATGATACACCTGATTTAATTACAGAATCTCAAGTTACTCAAATTACTAAAGATACAATTACAACATCGTATATAAATGCGTTAAATGTCACCGCTAAAGATATTTCTGCTACGACTTTAACAGGTAAAACTATAAGTGGTGGCAGTTTAGATATTGGCACCGCTACTCAATATACAAAAATAAAGTCGGATGGATATCTTGAAGCCAATTATGGAAAGATATCAATATTTAATTTTGGCAATGATGGGTTTTATGTTGATTTCAATGGCGATAATATGTACGACTATTACTTTTCAAAGCATAACTTTTGTGCAAGAGTCTATAATACAACTGGTACTAACAGAGCTTATATGTATATGGACACAGAGAAGGATATATCTGATACATATGGAAGAGCTATAGTTTATGGTTATAACTATGTTGATTTGCGAAGTGACAGACAAATACGTTTCATATATGATTCTGACCATACAACTTTTACATCTTATTTTGATACTTATAATGAGTTGTTATATGTAGATGGTGATATAGAATATACTGGTTCCTTAACTAAGGAGTCAGATAAAAGGTTAAAAAATGATTTAGGCGATGTTTCTGTAATAGAAGCTAATAATATTTTAGATAATTTGAATATTAAGAAATTTACTTATAAATCAGACAAGAGAAATAGAGTTAATTATGGTATATATGCACAAGATTTAAGAGACATTTTGAAAGACTATGATATTGGGTATATTTCAGCATTATCAATTTATGACAAAAATACAGATACATATATTACAGATTTAAATCACTTAGAAGATAATGTTAAATATGGTGTTGATTATACACAGTTTATACCATTGTTGATAAAAGCATATCAAAATTTATCAGATAAGATTAAAGAAATAGAAAATTTAATCAATGAATGAAAGGGTAATAAAAAATGAATAAACCATTAACAATGATTATTAAAGATACAAAAACAAAAATAGCAAGTGTTATTAATGAGTCAGGTCTCCCCCCTGCTATTTTAGATTTAATTATTCAGGGGATTTATTCTGAAATTCATTACATTGCTGAAAAACAAACAACAGATGAAGAAGCTGCTTATTTAAAGTCGCTTGAAGAAAGCAAAACTAAGGATTCAAAGGGTGATAACAATGAGCAAAAAGCAAAAGAAAAATAATAAAATACAATACTCAAAAATAATTACTTTACTAACATTTATTTTATTTTGTGGGTGTATTATAAAATGTTTTTCTATGGATATTTCAACTGTTTATGATTTAAGTGTTTATGCCACAATTATAACAAGTAGTGGTGCTTTATGTTTAACTTCTGTTGTGTGGTATTTAAAGAATTCACAGGCTGAAAAGGTTGCAAATATTAAAGCTAATACATATAAGATTATATCCGAAGAACAATTTGAATATAATAGAAAAATGTTAGAATTAAAATCTATGTATAAATACACAGAAGAAGATATTGTGGCAATCGAAGATAGTAGTCTGTTAGACGAATTAACACAAGAAGCATTGCACAGTATGAACACTTCTGTAGATAATGCAATGGAAGAAGCTGTCTCTTCTATTGAGGCACAGACACTATAATTAAATTGGAGGTATTTTTTATGTTAGAAACAATTATTAATTCAATTTCATCAAATGTTGCAGAAATTATTGCAACAGTTATTTCATTAGTTGTTGCTTATTATGTAATTCCATATATCAAGAGTGATTTAATCCCTTGGCTCAAGGAAAAACACTTATACAACACAGTTAGAAACTTTGTACAAGCTGCTGAGAAATTAGCAGAGTCAGGTGCTATCAATAAGTGTGACAAGAAGGCAAAGGTCATTGAACTCTTAGAAAAGAATGGTATTGCTGTTAACGCTACTGTTGAAGCACTTATCGAAAGTTGTGTCAAAGAATTAGATATGGCTGCTTCTGTTATTTATGAAACAATTATAGAAACAGAAACAGATGAAAATTAATTGAGTCATAAGGCTCTTTTTTAATGCAAAAATATAAGGAGGTATTTATTATGAAATATAATTCAAACAACAAACCCCTTGTGTGTATGATGAAAAATAGTACTTGTTATAAAAACACAAAGAAAATGACTGTAAAAGGTGTTTTGTGGCATAGTACAGGTGCTAACAATCCTAATTTAAAGCGTTATGTTCAGCCATATGAAACAGATGCTAATTATAAAGAGTTAATTAAACTTATTGGCAAAAACACAAATGGAAACGACTGGAACCACATTAAGATACAGGTAGGTCTCAACGGATGGATTGGTAAACTTGCCGATGGCACGGTTGCAAGTATTCAAGCAATGCCTTGGGATTATCAACCTTGGGGTTGTGGCAGTGGAAAAAATGGTAGTTGTAATGCTGGTTGGATACAGTTCGAAATCTGTGAGGATGGTCTTGCAGATAAAACATATTTTAACGCAGTTTATAAAGAGGCTTGTGAACTTACTGCATATCTTTGTGATATGTATAACCTCGACCCTTACGGAACTACAACTGTGGCTGGTGTTAAAGTGCCAGTTATTTTATGTCACGCAGATAGTTATAAGTTAGGTCTTGGTTCTAACCATGGAGATGTTTTACATTGGTTTAAAAAGCATGGTAAGACTATGGATGATGTTCGTAAAGATGTTGCAGCATTAATGAATAAAAAGACAACAACTTCTACAACTACAACAACTAAGCCAACTACAACAACTTCTACTGCCTCTACCGCTTTGAAATTTAAAGAAGGCGACATTGTAAATTTTGTAGGCGGAAAACAGTATGCTTCTTCTAATGCTACAAGTGGTTCAACTGTTAAGGCAAGTAAAGCAAAGGTTACTGCAACTTCTAAGAGTGGCAAACACCCATATCACATTCGTGCTGTGAATGACAAGGGAGCTTTTATTAGTGGTGTTTATGGTTGGGTAGATGCTTCTACTGTGACTGTTGTTAAGAGTATAACCACTACAACTACTACTAAACCGACTACAAGTACAAGTACAAGTACCACTTCAACAATTGCTGCTGGTACAAAATTAGCACTTAAAAGTGTAGTTTTATATGCTTCTGCTTATTCTAGCAAAAAGTCAGGAACAAGAACTGGTGACTTTTATGTATGGAGTAAAGAAGTGGTTAATAACAAAATTCGTATTACAAATAGCAAAGCAAATGTAGGAAAATCTAATCAGATTACAGGTTGGATTAGTTATACTGATGCAAAGAAATCTATTAGCACTACAACTACCACAACTACTGCAAAAACAAAAACACTTGAAGATTGGGCAAGAGAAGTTATTGCTGGTAAGCACGGAAATGGCATGGTTAAAAGAATGGCATCTCTGAAAAAGGCTGGTTGTCCTTATTCATATGCAAAGGTACGAGCACAAGTAAATGTGCTTATAAAAAAGAAATAACAAATAAAGGTATACTCTAACGAATGAAACAGGGCTGGGTAGTTGTATACTACCCTCCCCTATTTTATGGCATCTCTACTTCCAAGGATGTCAATTTAAAAATTTTTATGAAAGGACGGCATGGATGTGAGATGGACGAGTTAAAAGAATTAATACAAATAGATTGGTGGTATGTAATTATCGCTGTAGTTGTTTTGCTTGTTGCTGTAAAATTTGTTTGGTCATTACTTGACTGGTTATTTGTTGAAAAACTTGGAATTGAAACAAAGAAAATGAAACAAAAGAGACAAGAAAGAGAAACATTAAAAACCACCACAGAATTAGCAAAAACAACTGCTAAAAATTTAGATAAGCTTTGGAAAAGATGTTTGGTTGACGAAGAAGAGTTTAGAAGTAATCTTATTGAAAACCAAAGGGATTGGAATAACGCTCAGAATGAAATTACCAATAAGGTAAGTGATATTTACAAGAAACTCGACGAAATGGAAGAGAAAGAAAATAAGCGTGTACAATCTGAAATTAAGGAACGAATTGCTCAGTCTTATAGAGAATACAAAAAGACGAAGACAATTTCTCCCGAAGAGCTTGAAGCATTAGAAGATTTAATTGAAACATATGAGGCTCATGGCGGAGAAAATAGTTTTGTACATAGTATAGTTCAAAAAGAAATGTATACTTGGGAAGTTGAATGATAGAGTGGTGATTGAGTATGGACTTACAATCTATTATAAAAACAAATATTGATTTTTGTAATAAAAATCATGTAATAATAAATGCTAAACGATATGATAAGCAATCGAGATATATTTTATTCTCTTGCTACAATAAAAACGAGTTTGTTCGCATTGACAAAGCGGCATATACTGCATTTGTGAGATATAGAAAAGCCGACAATTATGGTGTTTTTAATAAATGTACAATAACCGATGATGGTTGTGTGTTGGTAGAATTGACAGAGCAGATGTTGGCGGCAAGTGGTCTTTGTTGTGCTGATTTGATTATAGCCAAAGGACGTTCTCTTACTTTTGACCCAAATGATGGAACCATTATAGGGCAGACAAAGCCAAATATTTTATCCACTATGACATTTTATGTAGATGTATCAGAAACACCAGTTGAAAACTCAGAGATTGAGTCGAGTTATGATTTTAGTGGGTTTAATCAGGCTTTGGAAAGTGTAAAAGATGACATTTCGGATGTAATCAAGAAGGCTAAATCTTGGGCTGTAGGCGGTACTGGTACTAGAGTGGGCGAAGACCTTGATAATGCCAAGTATTATTATGAGCAATGTATGGCTAATATAGCTGGTGCTTCTGTAATCGGTGTAAAAGGCGATAAGGAAAGTAATTATAGGCAAGGTAATGTAAATATTACGGCTGCAAATGTTGGTGCTATACCTAGTGCGGATATAGCCACCGTTAATGAAATAAAAACATATTTAGATATATCATAAGTGGAGGTGATATAAATGGCATATACAATTATTGTTGGGGATGATAATAGTCTCTATGGTTCTTGTAAAACCAAGATAATGCAAAAAGAAAAATTATTTAATAAGTTATGGTTTTTAGTTCCACCACATTATAACGGGTATGATATGTCGCAATGCACCGTCACGCTTCGTTATTTATTGCCTATTAGCAAAGAATTTAAGACTGAGACATTAACATTGTCGGATGAGAAATATGAAGAATGTTTAAAGTATATTCTTCCTATAGATACTAACTTGACGAAAGAATGGGGAGAAGTCGAACTTAACCTTACATTTATAATGTTAGATACCGATGATGATGGTAATATTATACAACGTGTAAGAAAAACTGATAATCATATTTTAAAAGTTACACAACTTCCAAACTGGGATTCTATCATTCCAGATTCAAGTCTCGAAGCATTAGACCAACGCATCATTATGCAGACTGCACAGATTAAAGCACTTGAAGAATTGGCTAATACACTTGAAAGTAATAATGTAGATAACTTGATGTACGATGATGCTAATTCGACTCTTCAGCTTTCTGCAAATGGTGTAGGTGTTGGCAATAAAGTTTCTGTTAAAGATATGTTAGACGACGGAAGTCCTGTGGTGGACTTTAATTCCAATTCTGGAAGTAATCCAAATCCAGACGATGAACCTACAGAAAGTAATATTGTAGAATTTTAAAAATATTTAAAACAAAGGATGATATGCTCATCCTTTTGAATTTAGAAAGGAGGAAATAAATTTGAGTTTATCATTCGAAGAATCTCTTCAAAAAAATAATGAAAATACTGAAACAGTTACGGAAGAAATGATTGCTGTGGCGAGTGAAGATGAGAATACTGGAGAAGTGGCTACTGTTAGAGCATATTCCTTAAGAAGTGCCTCAGTTTTGGCAAGTACTGATGAATGGACACCTATTACAAGTCAAGGATATAAGTTTTATGACGAAGAATATTCTGATACAAACTATTCCAGCGTAGACGAATTAAAGAATATTGTTCTTGATTCAAGTCAGTTCAATATAACTCAAGAAAAGAATTCACAGTACATACCATTTCAAATGCCAAGATATTATGATGGTTTTGACTTAACCAAAACTAAGCTTGGAATTTATTATATCAATAAAAACAAAGATAGTCATACTGATGTTCCTGTCGATGTTTATTATAACGATGAATATATTCGTTTTGCATGGCTTGTAAGTGAATTTGCAACACAAGTTGCTGGCGTTCTTCAATTTGAAATACATGCAAGAGGAACTAATGATAAAGGCGAGACATATGTTTGGAAATCAAAATCTATTGATAAACTTAATGTTTTACAATCCTTAGAAGATGCTGCTATAGGCGAGATTGGTCTTAGCGAAGAAGAAATTGAGAGTTGGTATAATCAGATTGTGGCTGCTTCTGATAGTGCTAATAGTGCTGCTACTAATGCTCAGTATTACGCTAATCAGGCGGCTCAAGTTTATAGTGACCTACAAAATGGTATTGGCGATGAAGTTCAGAGCAGAATTGATAGTACTGTTAATGATATTGTTGATGGTGCAATTGATACAAAACTCGAAGACTATTATACTAAGAACGAAACTTATAGCCAAACTGAAATTGATGGCGTAAAAACTCAAATTGATGAGGCTATTACACTTAAAGCAGATACTACTTATGTAGATGGTAGACTTGGTGATTTAGGAACAAATGACGATAGTTCATTAAAAAGTGTTAAACAGTATGTTGACGAGTCTGTTGAGGCTATTGATATTTCTGATAGACTTGGTGACTTGGGAACAAATGAAGTCGATGACGGAAATGGTGGAACAACAACAGTACCTAAAACTGTTAAGGAATATGTTGACGAGTCTGTTGAGGCTATTGATGTTTCAGGTGAACTTGGTGACTTAGGCGAAAAAACAGTTAAACAGTATGTAGATGATGCGGTTGCTACTGTTGATATTTCTGACCAACTTGGTGATTTAGGTAATCAAACAGTTAAGGAATATGTAGATACTGCTGTTGCTAGTGTCGATGTTTCTGAACAGTTGAAAGATTATGCAAAGAGCGAAGATGTTAACAAAAATATCGAAGACATCAAAGATATTAACGAAGCTATTACTACTATTAATGACACACTTGGTACAATAGATAAATCACCTAATGCTTATTATATTACAACATATAATGAACCTTATACAGTAGAAGGAACAGAGTACACTGGTGAAAATACACTTGTTTTGTACAAAACGGACGAAACTGATAGTGAGGGTGCTCGTACATATGTTACAGCACACGAAATCAAAGGTGGTTCTGGTGGTAGTATAACATCTGGCAATAACCTGTCAGCTAGTAGAGTAACATCTGCTTCGTATACGGTTACATCAAAAGATAAAGTAGTAATTGAATATAAATATGAAGGAACTAACGCAGCTGGCGAAGATATATTACTCGGTTATGCAACTTGGAAACTTGATGGAAAAACAATTATTAAAGACCAAGAAATCAGTACTAGTGCCAATATGCCTAATGGTAAAAATAGTATAGATTTAACCGAATATATAGGGGTTGGCTCTAATCAAAAACTCTCATTAACCATTAAGGATGATGTGGGCAGTGTTCCAGCATCAACATTTTGGTATGTATCGGTTGTAGATATGAAGTTAGAATCTAGTTTCAACGATAGAAGATATTATACCGCTAATTCTTCTGTTGATTTCACATTTACACCTTATGGTGCGGTTAACAAGACTGTTCACTTTGTATTAGATGGCGAAGAAATTGGAACTAAAACAATTTCAGAAAATAACTCTGGTAGGTCAGATTCGTATACATTACCTGCTCAAGAACACGGTGCTCATTTATTAGAGGCTTATATGACTGCTGAGATTAATGGCAAAACAGTTGGACTTGAAGAAGTAATCAATGAAGATGGTGTGGTTGTTGGATATAACCATACTATAAAAGTTGTGAAAGATATTGTTTGGTTTGACGAAACAAGCGCCATTCCTGTAATTGGCTGTGCAACACCTATTATTAATGTAATTCAATATAATACTGCAAATATTAAATATACAGTATTTGACTCAAGTACGGAAACTCCAGAGGTTATTTGGTATATTAATGGAGTTCCTACAAGTACAGAGACATTAACTGAAAAAGATGCTGACGGTTATTATACATATCCATACAGAGCTAGCGAGGTTGGTACATTTGAATTTGCCATTACTTGTGGCGAGGCAGAACCAAAAGTAATTACAGTTAATGTTGAAGAATTAAATATTGACGTATCTCCTGTTACTACTAACTTGGCATTTGATTTTAACCCTTCTAGTAATACAAATAAATTATGGTCTGCCGATGGCAAAGTGGCTATGACCGTTTCTAATGATTTCGACTGGGTTAATGGTGGTTACAAGATTGATGAAAACGGAGACCAATATTTCTGTGTCAAGGCTGGTACTACTGCAACCATTGATTATAATTTGTTTGCAAATGACCCAAAGGCAGATGGTAAGGAATTTAAAGTAATTTTTAGAACAAAAAATATTAGAAGACGTGATACCTCTTTCTTAACTTGTTTAGATGGTGGCATTGGTTTAGATATGAAGATTGAAAATGCTACTGTGTATAATAGTTTAGGCTCATTAAGGTCAGACTATTGCGAAGATACAATTATCGAGTATGAATTTAATATAAATAAAGATACAGATATGATGATAGTTATGTCATATGAAGATGGTGCTCCTAGTAAGCCTTGTGAATACACGGCTCTTTCATCATTTAAGCAGTCAACAGCACAACCTATTACAATTGGTAGTGAAGATTGCGATGTTTTTATTTATAGAATGAAAGCATATTCAAGTTCGTTGACAGATACAGACATTATGGATAACTTTATTGCTGATGCAAGAAGTGCAGATGAAATGCTTGTAAGATATAATAGAAATCAAATTTATACTAATGGTAATTTGGTTTCCACTACTGCAAGCGGTGGTTTTAATGTGGAAGCATTAATGAAGGCAGCTCCTGATTTGAGATATATCTTCTTGGAAGTGCCACAGTTCACAAACGATAAAGACAATAAAATTGACGATTGTACTGTTTATTTTAGATACCCTAATGGCACTAGACCTCAAGATAATTGGGATTGTACTGGTGTAAGACACAGAGGACAGGGTACTTCTAGTAACTTATATGGTTATGCTGGAAGAAATATTGACCTTTGTATGGATAGAGATGAATCATTATTTACATACACAGATGAAGAAGGAAATACTGTAGAATCTTCTACTATTACTTTAACAGACACATCATATCCTACTGATTATTTAAATATCAAGGTAAATATTGCTTCTTCTGAAAATGCAAACAACGCACAATTAGCTCGTAGATTTAATGAATATCAGCCTTTCTTACGTTATGCAAGAAAGAAAGATAGCAGACTTAAAGACACTATGGAGTTCTATAACTGTGTTGTATTTATCAGAGAAACTAGCACAGATTCTTCTATTCCACATAGAGAGTTTAATGATGTCAACTGGCATTTTTACGCAATCGGTAATGTGGGCGACTCTAAAAAGACAGACGATACAAGAGTTAATAACAAGAAAGACCCAAAAGAGCACATAATCGAAATTACAGATGCTGATAAACCATTATCTGCTTTTCCAACTGGAAAAGATGGACACGCTGTATGTCCAGTTAGTGAATGGAAATCTGGCAATACTGCATATGATATATTGTATTCTAATGAATATGTTTACGATGAAGAAGGAGCATTCGAATCATTCGGTGGAAAAACATATGAATTTAGATATGAAATGAAAGATATTACAGACGAACAACGTCAAGTTAATATTGACACATGGAGAGATTTATATACATTTATTGTAACTTCTACTGATGAAGAATTCTATGCAAATTTAAAGAATTACTTTGTTGTAGATTCGGCATTGTATTATTATTTGTTTACAGAGAGATATACTATGGTGGATAACAGAGCGAAGAACTCGTTCTGGCATTATGGTAAAGTATATATTTCAAATGAAGAAGCTGTTGCACTTGGGGAAACAGAAGCAAGTTATTATATTATCGATGATGAAGCTGCTGCAATTAATAATGGATATCGTTATGACCTTACATTTGGATACGATATGGACACAGCTCTTGGTATTGATAATACTGGTGACTATGTATTCTCTTATGGTAAAGAAGATACTGATTATTATGTTGATGGAGACCCATCTTCTGACTATGTATTTAGAGTAGCAGATAGCGTATTTTTCTGTAGACTTCGTGATTTGTTCCCATCAGAAATGCAAGCTATGTTTAAAGACAGAGAAGAGAAGAATGCTTGGAATTCTAATTCTCTTATTACTCAATGGGATAATTCTCAGGCTCAGTTCCCAGAAGAACTTTGGAGATTAGACTATGAAAGAAAGTATTACAGAACTTACTTAGGATTGTCAATTGATAATAGTATTGTTCCTAGTGGAGATGAGCAAAGAGACGAAACTTTCTTGATTGGTAAATTCTTTGGTCGTAAAAAGTATGCTAGACGAGCATTTGAAATTAATCAAGAAATTTATTTTGCTACAAAGTATTTTGGTAACAAAGCACTTTCAGATGTATTCTGGATTAGAGGTAATGTCCCTATTGGTAGCGAAATAAAGCCGAACTATTCTCTTACTTTGGTTCCTTATTCTGACATGTATGTTTGTGTTCAGTATACTAGTACGGGTACACCAATTCACAAAAAAACAAAAGCTGGAGAAATATGCGTATTTACAAATGATTCTGATAGAATGGACTTTATTTATGTTTACGCTGCAAGCTATATTCAAGAAGTTGAAGACTTGTCAAGATGTTATGTTGGTGACAACAATTTCTCTAGTGCAACTCGCTTACAAAAACTTGTAATCGGTAGCACAGATGATGGATATGAAAATACATTTATGACAAATGTATTGGTTGGTAATAATCCTCTTTTAGAGCACTTAGACCTTAGAAATGTCTCAGGCATTAATACCGTAATCGATGTAAGTGGTTGTAGTAACTTAAAAGAATTATACGCAGAAGGCACAAATACAACTGGTGTAATTTTCGCAAATGGTGGTTTGTTGCACACTGCCCATCTTCCAAATACAATGGTTTCATTATCAATGAAAAATTTAAACTATGTATACGATGAAAACTTTATAGTTGACGGATATGACAATTTAAAAACTTTGGTCGTAGAAAATACGCCAAATATTAATACTTATAATATTGTAGACAACGCTCCGCAACTCGATACTGTTAGATTGATTGGTTTAAATTGGGATTCTACATACCAAATTCAAGATGCGACCATTTTTGACAGATTATCAACCATGGCGGGTTATGATTCATCTGGGCATGAAATAGATGTATCGGTTCTCGCTGGTTATGCTTATGTTACTACCATCAAAGAAAAACAATTGTTAGATTATATAACAGGCGAAAATGCACTTTGGTCTGAATTAGATATCGAATACAATACTTTAATTCCTCAATATCCTGTAACTTTTGTCAACGAAGATGGTACTGTATTAGAAACTCAATGGGTGGTCGAAGGTGAAGATGCTGTTGACCCAACAACACGAGCAGACAATCCTCTCACACCTACAAAAGATAGTACAGTAAGTCATGATTTTGTGTTTGCTGGTTGGGATGGTAGTTTAACAGGCATATTTGAAGCAAGAACAATTACTGCTACTTATACTGAAGCATTTAGAACTTATACAATCAAGTATGTTTCTAAGGGTGTTACTATGCAAACATCTACTGGATTATATGGTGAAAATGTGGCATATACTGGCAACACTCCAACTTATACACTTGAAGAAGGTGCTTATAAATATTACTTATTTAATAGATGGGATAAGAGCGGTTTCTTGTTAGAGGGCGAAGATGGTAATGACTTTGATGCAAACGGAGTTAAAACTGTTAATGCTATTTTTGACGAATTTAAGTATACCACTGGTGTTTTTAATGGTAAAGAATTAAAAGATTTAAAACCAATTGAAATTTATGCTCTTTCTAAATTAACTGAGCCAATCGACAAAGAATTTAGCGATTATGGTATGAATATTGTAACAGGTGACGATTATTCATTTGAAATGGGTTATGATATTGATTATGACGATGTTGAGTCTGAATTGATTATATCCGATAAGATATGTGTAATGGATGGCGACAACAAAGGAGTAAGCTCCGTATTTGCAGGTTCTACTTATATTGACACTGGCATTAAATTGTTTGATAAAGACAAAGATTTTGTTCTTGCTGTTGATTATAAGATATCTTCTGGAAACTCTTCTGGTGCCACACTTATGCAGTGTTTTACAACTGCTGGTACTAATGGTTTTAAATTAAATTATGATTCATCACCTAAGTTTACTTGGGGTAGTTCTGCCCTCACTCCTTCATCTGTAGACAGACGTGAAATGCTTGTGATTAGACATAAAAAGGGCGACAGTAATCTTTATGTGTATGTTTCTAATTTAAGTGATACTACTACTATTAAAGCAGAAGATTTCCTTACAAAAGAAACTGTTCCACATAATGCTACACTTGTATTTGGTGCTGCAAAACAAGATAGTGGTAGATTTGTAAACTATGGTATTGGCGAGGTTAATTGGTGTAAGGTTTGGTATAAGGATTTAGGCGAAGATACATGTAAGCAACTTGCTGGATGGACACACGAAAAAATCACACTTGAAACAAGTGGTTTTTATCGTTATCAATTGCATGACGATTATACTAAGGAAAGTATGTTGAGCCTTTTGGCTACTCACCTTTTGAGTATTACAAGACAGTGGAATTCATCTGGCAATACTGGTGGTTGGGCAAATGCTGATTTAAATACATTCCTTAATAATAGATTCTATAATGCAATTCCATACCAAATTAAAGCCTTGATTAAAAAGGTTTCTGTTTCTTCTGTTGCTGGTAATAACTCTCCTGACATTGTATCATCTAGTTGTTATATTACTATTCCTGCTTTGTATGATGTTAATGATAGTCCAAGCATCAATAGTATACCGACTCTTACTGCTGACCAAATAAAATCAGCTTACCGTAGCGAGGTTTATGATGCTAATGGCACTATTAACTTTATTACAGATAAGGCTACAAGAAAACGTGCTTTTGATGGTGGAGATTATTATGGATATTGGTTGCGTTCGCCTGCTATTGGTACTTGGTCAAACCCATATGTATGGAATGTTAAAGCAGATGGTGATACAAATGCAATTAATCAGCCGACTAACAGTTTAGGTATATTAATCGAAATGTCATTCTAATAATAGATGGAGGTGGACGCCCCACCTCCTCTTTTTATGAGGTAGATTAAACTATGTATTATAAAGTAATTAAAAATAATAAAGTGATTGATGTGCTTGATAATTTGGTTTATTTAAAGTATCAAAAGAAGCATAATCGTATGATACTTTGTAATGAATTAGAAGCTCAGGCATTTTTCTCTTCTGATAGAGAACATATTTGGCGTACAGAAGGTTTATATGAATTACCTGTTGAGGGCTATGATATTGTAAGCCTTGTTGAGATTGATAAATATGAATATGAACAATTAAGAGTTCTTAATATGAAGTCACCAGAATCAATAATTGATGAATATAACTTGCTGTTATTAGAATTGGGGGTTATATAAATCATGGTTAATCAGTTTATAGAGTCTATAAAACGCCTTTATGACGAAGGTAAAATTAAAGAAGAAAAGATATTACAATGGTATGACGAAGGTAAGATTACTATTGAAGACAAATTGTATATCTTAGAGGTCAACCAAGCACTCTAATACCTTATTAGGGTTTTATATATAAATAATATTTTTATAAGGAGGAGTAAACTATGGCTAAAAGAGCAAAACATGCATTTGGTATGCTTGAAAACATTGATGCTGCCTTGTCTAACAATGCTATTGATAGTTATGACATTTTGTTTGTAAAAGATGCCAATGGCAAGCCGTATGTGGGTTGGATTGACAAAGAAGGCAACAAAGTGATTTGCGACGATGCAGAAGAGTTTGCGAAACTTGAGGCAAAAATCGCTGCAAAGGTTGGTGTTGATGAAGTCGATGCAAAGATTACTGAAGCATTAAACAATCTTGACATTGATGTTGCTGCTGAAGTTGTTGAAGATTATGTGGTTTCACATAAGCCTGATGGTACTCTTGTAGACTATCGTGACAAAGAAATTAGAGTTCTTATTCCTAATGGAACTCAGTTTGAACTTCAAAACTCTGGCGAGGGTGCTGACAAAAATGCATATTACATTGGTGTAAAGGCATATGCACCTAATGATAGTGTTGTAAGTTTCAAAGAAGATTTGGCAGAGATTATCAGTGATAATGAAATGTATTATTTTGAAGGTAATGATTTCGCTGGTATCGACAACAATGGCAAATATTCAATCGTATGGTTGCCAGTAGCAAAGTATGATGGTTCTACTTGGACTTACTATGGTGCAAATAGTACTGTTGACCATTATGTAGGTTGGCATTATAGTGTGGAATGGTTTGATGCTAACGGTAAAGTTGTTGCAAGTGATTGCATTAAAATTAACTTGTCAAATGAGAATTGCCATTCTTCTGTCGAGCCTTATTATGTTGGTGAAATGAAGAAAAATATTGAAACAATGGTTGAAAAGAAGATTGCAGAATCTGAATCTTCATATGAAATTATTGAATTCTAAAAGTCCTAATGATGGAGGTGTGATATGGCTGATACAACTAAACAGGTATTGTCTGTAATAGCAACAACCTCCGATAGAATCAAAGATTTGGCGATAAAATCTGGACAATTAATTTTCGTCCAAGATTTAGGTAGAATTGCTTTTGATTTCAAGGATAAAAGAAAATTTTACAACCAAATTGAAGAATTAGATACAGAGCTGGCTCGAAGAGAGTTGGTGTCTCCTGTTAACGGAGTCTATTATTTCATTATTGAAACTGCTGTATTGTGGACTTATCGGAATAATGAGTGGGTTCAAATTACTAGCACACCGAATGAAATAGTATTTGTAGGCACAGAATTTCCAGAGTTAGGAAAAGAACAGACAATATATGCTAATACAACAGTAGGCAATGAAAATATTTCTATTTGGGATGAAGATGATGAGGAATATAAAATCGTTGCCGACAAAACACAATCAATGACACCAGAAGATGTCATTGCATTATTTAAATAAAAATATAAAAATAAAAATATTATTTTTTAAGGAGAAATGAATTATGGCTGAAATGAAAAAATACTTAGATACTGTTGCTCTTGGTGCTCTTGTTGACCAAATTAAAGCTGAGGACGCTAAAGCTCTTCAGGCGGCAAAAGATTATGCTGATGGTCTTGAAACAAATTACGATGCTGCTGGTTCTGCTGCTGGAGCTCTTACAGATGCTAAGGCTTACACAGACGAATTAGCAAATGGTGTTGTGGCTACTAACACTGCTGCTATTACAAAATTAAACGGTGACGCTACTACAGAAGGTTCTGTAGCAAAGGCAATTGCTGATGCAAAGGCTACTATCGATACTGATATTGACGGCGTAGAAGCAAAAGCAGATAAGAATGCTGAAGATATTGTTGCTATCAATGATGGCACAAATGGTATTCTCGCTCAGGCTAAGGCTTTTGCAACATCTGAAGATGCAAAAGTTCAGGAAGCTGTAGATAATCTTGGCGAATTTGTTGGTGCAATCCCAGAAGGTTATGAAGCTACAACTGTAACTGGTTATGTTGCTGAAGTTGCTGAAAACATTATTGCTAATGGTTATGACGATACTCAGATTCAGGCAAAGGTAGATGCAAACACAGAGGCTATTACTGCACTCCAGACAAAAGACACTGAATTAGCGGGCAAAGATGCTGAATTACAGGCAGCAATTGATGCAGTTAAAGAAGATGTAGATGCTTTCTTCCTTGATGCTGATATGACTGAATCTGCAAAAGATACACTTAAGGAGCTTCAGACATATATTGCAAGTGACGAAACTGCTGCTTCTCAGATGGCTGCTTCAATTAAGCAGAATGCAGATGCAATTGGTGAATTAGAAACTGCCGATGCAGCTCAGGACGAAAAAATTGCTGCATTAGAAGCAAAGTTTGGTGGTGCAGAAGGTTCAGTTGAAGACCTTATTGATGATGCAAAACAGGAAGCAATTGATACAGCTGCTGGCGACGCAACAACTAAGGCTAATACTGCTGAGGCAAATGCTAAGGCTTATACAGATACAGAAGTAGGCAAGGACAGAGCAAGACTTGACGCTCTTGAGGCTATCGACCACGAACACGGCAATAAGGAACTTCTTGATACTTACACACAGACAGAAGCAAATCTTGCTGATGCTGTTGCTAAGAAACATGAACACAGCAACCTTGCAGTTCTTGAAGGTATTACAGAAGGTAAAGTGACAGCTTGGGATGCTGCTGAAGGCAATGCAAAGACATATGCAGACGGCTTAAATACAACAATGCAGGGTGTTGTTGACGGTGTTGCTTCAAGAGTTGGTACACTTGAAACTACAATTACTGAAAAGGCTGACGCTGATGATTTAGGTGCTGCAGTAGAAAGAATTGCTAAAAACGAAACAGATATTGCCACTCTTACATCTTCTGTAAATTCTTTTACAGCAATTACACCTGATGAAGTAAACGCACTTTTTGCTTAATCTATAACTAATAAATATATATAAGGAGACCTCTTAATCGGGGTCTCCCCTTTTTAAAAAATATAATTTTAATTATGTGTGGTACGTAGGCATATAATTATGAGTTATATTTTTAAAACAACACAAATCAAACTCCAAAAAGAAAGGAGAATTAAAAATATGGCAAAAAAATATGTGAATTTAAATACACTCTCAACCTTTTTAGAGAACTTAAAAAATTTATTTGCCACAAAAACAGAAACTGATGCCAATCTTGTTACTGCTAAACAATACGCAGATGATAAAACATCCAATCTGTTATCATACGAGTCTCAAATTCTTACTGACGACCAAAAAACACAGGTAAGAACAAATATTGGTGCAATTTCTGCTTCTGAGATTTCAAACGCTATTATTGATGTGGCTGAATTACCAACAGCCCCATCAGACGACGCAGTGTTCTACAGATTGGCAACGGCTTCAATGATATCCAATCAAGAAGAATTGTCGAATTGGACTTATTATTGTGTAGATGGACTTCCAACGAATGGTACACCAGTTGCTGATGCTTCTTTTGCCAATGGTGTAGGCTATTACAATATACAAGATGGAGTTGCTTATGGCTATGTTAACAGTGTTCTATCTTCTGCTTTTGGTGTTCCAATTGGTTGGTATCCTTTATCGGCATTATTGCCAGTTGCGGGCTTTTCATATGGTGGCATAATAACAGATATTGCAGACGACCCTAAAGATGGTGCATTTAGAACATTATTAGAATTTAAATTATATTCTTATAAAGAAGGCTTATGGACTTCGTTAGGAGCGATTGATTCCGAGGTTTTCACAGTTGATGAAAGTGGTACTGCTTGGTTTGCAGGTGATGTTTTTGTTGGAGGCACTGGAATAGATGGTTCTGCTAAAATGCTTGTAACTGCTGAATATGTTGATAGTAAGGTTAGTAATATTGATTTGTCTCTCTATGAAACAACAGAAAATGCACAAGTAAAACTTGATACTGCCAAGGCATATTCTGATGCCAACCTTGTCACAGCAAAACAATATGCAGATGACAATTTAAATACTGCTAAAACTTATACAGATGAAGCTCTTACACAGAAATCTCAAGTTCAAATTATTACTTGGGAGGTTGATGATTAATGGCGTTATATTTAGGAAGCGATAAAGTTACAGAAATTATAAATAATCCTCGTATTGATATAAGTAAAATTCAGAATTTTTCGTATTTTTTTTTGAACTCACGTTTATTAGACCAAGTTGATTTTTCGCAATTTAATACAATTAAATGCAACAATGTTGTGAGTATGTTTAATGGTTGTGCGAGTTTAAAATCTGTGCCACAACTTGATACAAGTAAGGCAACTGACTTTTCTTATATGTTTAATGGTTGTAGGGCACTGCAATCTGTACCACAATTTGATATGAGTAAGGCAACTAATGTTTCTTATATGTTTTTTCAGTGTAATATTGGTTTAAAATCGGTGCCACAACTTAATACAAGTAAGGCAGCTAATTTTTCTTATATGTTTTCACAATGTACTAATTTAACATCTATATCACAACTTGATATAAGCAATGGAACTAATTTTAATTCTACATTTAGTAGTTGTGGTAGTTTACAAAGTATATCTTTAACAAAATCAAAGAGTGACTTTGTAACATCGACCTTTAATGGATGTTATGCTTTGACAAATATAATAATTGGCGAAGGTTGGAATACGAGTATTTATTTGCATTATTCAAACAGACTTACGCAAGAATGTTTACATAAAATGATTGAAAATCTTGCAGACCTAACAGGGCAAACTGCTAAGATTTTTAGAATTGGAACTACAAATATTGCAAAAATAGACGAAGAGCATATTACTATGCTTCAATCTAAGAATTGGAATTATTCATAAGAAAGGAAGTTTATATTATGAGCGAAATTATTTTACCAACAATTGCACACGCTACTGTTTCATTGACACCATACAACAGAGTGGAAATAGTAATGCACAATGGTTGGGTTTTTTATGATACGGAAGATTATATAAATCTCACAGACGAAAAAGGCAATCCTCGTGACCCTTATCCAGAGGAAATCTGTTATGCTCGTTATGGTGTATATGCACCTGATACAGATTTTGATAATAGAATTATTGTAGTAGCAGAGGCTGATGTCCCTGCTGACCAAATCTTTAGTGATAACAATGCTGAAGTAATGAGTATGCGAAGAAATAAATAAAACGAAACAGTTTAAAATTCAACTATTTTTTGGAGAGGGCTAACTACCCTCTCTTTTATTTTTAATTATATATACAAAAACAAAATATTTAAGAAAGGAGATATGTTAATTGATTACAGAAAACTTATCGACTTTAAAAATACATAAATTAACACAAGCACAGTATGATACAGCACTTGCAAATGGTAATATCGATGAGAACGCTCTATATCTTACACCTGACGAAGGTATTGATTTAAGTGGATATGCTACTACTGACCAACTCAATGGTAAGGCAGATGCAGAACATACACACGATGATAGATATTATACAGAAACTGAAATAGATGCAAGATTTCAGACAGAACTTTCTGGTTTGGTTACAGATGCTGTTGCAAATAATAAAATTACTACTCATAACACATCTACCGAGGCTCATAACGATATTAGAGTTTTAATTGATGAATTAACAACTAAGTTAAATAACTTCCTTGATGTTGATGAGACCACAACAGACCAATTATCAGAGGTTCTTACTCTTATTGAAAATAATAAAGGTACATTAGAGTCTCTTACCACAAGTAAAGTAAATGTGTCTGATATTGTTGATAATCTTACAACTGCCACTAAAAATCAAGTATTGTCGGCAAATCAAGGTGTTGCTATTAAATCACTTATTGATGATTTGCAGGCGGTAGTTGATGGCAAAGCACCTACAGTCCATACACATCACGACTTGTATTATACAAAAGAGGAAATTGATACAGAATTTGCTAAAGTAGCATATATTGATATTGAAGATAGCGAAGATGTGGCAGACCAAATGCAACTTAAACCAGAATTTGCTAACAATATTAATGAATGTACTGACACAACAAAACTCTATGTATTACCAGATGGCTTCATATATGCCTATATGTATAGTGGGGCTTACCCTGAAATTGAAATCATAGAGGGTGGTACAGGCTATTGGTATTGGACAGGCTCAGGTGAGGCTTTTTATTCTTTAGACACAGCATATCATAAAATTACTAATTATATTCCAGTAACAGAGGGTGACTCATTCCATTATAAAGGTCAAGCTATTACTACTAGCACAATGATTAGAGCCTCTTGGTATGATGCAAATAAAACTTGGATAGGTTATGTGCTTATGGATGAAAACTCTGAAGTCACCATAACAGTACCTGCAGGTGCAAAATATGCTCGTTTTCAATCACTTCGATACACAAGTGATAATAGTGCAGTTGTGTTAGAGGTTGAATGGGAATATTGTGCGGCTTCACTCATACCACAATGGGCTAATACTGGACACGCTTTTATCCCTGCTGATTATGAAACACAAATATTAGATTTAGATAGTAGAGTTGATGAACTTGAGAACTCGACTTCAAACATCTTAAAAGGTAAGCACATTGTATATGATGGTGACAGCCTTTGTGCAAGATGGGTAGATGCTGCAAACAACATTGATAATGGTGGTGCGTACCCTCAAATCATAGCAGATTTAACAGGTTGCACATTTGATAATAGAGCAGTGGGTGGTGGCGTAATAGTAAGCCAAGCAGGTATTGCAAACGGAAGACACTCTGTAGTTGACACCCTTGTAAAACTACCAACTGACGGTGATTTATACTGCTTTGAGGGTGGTGTAAATGATTATTCAAGCGAGTCACCAATAGGAATATTCTATAGTAACTTAGAAGAACTAAAAGCAAAATTTCCAGAACTTCCAGATAATCAAATAACAGAAGGACTTCTTTATAGTTATGAACTTGACACAACAACTTTCTGTGGTGCTCTTGAACAAATTTGTAGATATAGTACAGAGAATTTTCTCGGTAAACCAATTTGTTTTATTATCGTTCATAAATGCCCATATTGTGCTTATAAGAAAAATGATATTGGATTAACTTTTGCTGACTATCGTGAAAAGATGATAGGTATATTAGAGAAATATGGCATTCCTTACTATGATGCTTGGAAAGAAAGCGGATTAAATGGAATAAATAATGTGCATAGAGCAAATTATTTTATTTTTAGCGAAAGTCAGGGTACAGGTGACGGTTGGCATCCAAACATTGAGGGCTACAAGAAATACTATGCACCACAGCTTATTTCATTATTTGAAAGAATAATGCCGAGATAATAATATAAAATAATGCAAATTCAAAATTCAAAATTTAAAATAAAAACAAAATAAAATAACAATTTTAAGAGAGGGGTCTACCCCTCTCTTTATTTTGTTGTTTTATAAAAAAATAAAACAAAAAAAATAAAAATAACAAAACAAATAAAATGGAAAAGGAGGAATTTATATGTCAACCACAGTTACAACAGGTTGGTTAAAAGATAAAAATGGAGATAAATTTGCTCCCAAAACATTAAGTTCTCAAGTAGCTACTTCCGATGGTACTACTTTAAATACAAAATTAGACGATATTCAAACACAATTAGATGGCAAACAACCAACAATTACAGGTGCGGCAACTACTATTACTTCAGATAATTTAACAACAGGCAAAGTTTTAATTTCTGATAGCAATGGTAAGGTTGCTGTTTCAGATATTACAAGTACTGAACTTGGATATTTAAACGATGTTTCATCTAATGTGCAGACTCAATTAGATGGTAAAGCAGATTCAAGTCATAGTCATTCTGCTTCAAATATTACATCTGGTACATTGTCTTCTGATAGATTACCAACAGTTCCAATTTCTAAGGGTGGTACTGGTGCCACTACAGCTGAAAATGCTTTGACTAATTTAGGTATTACTGCTACTGCAAGTGAATTGAATAAACTTGATGGAGTTACCACAACTACTACCCAATTAAATTATCTTAATACAACGACATCTGATATTCAGACACAACTTGATGGAAAACTCCCAACAGATGGTATTGCGGCTAAAGCTACAGCCGATGCCCAAGGCAATCGAATTACCAGCACCTATATGAAACAGAGCAACCCTACTGGCACAGGTAGTTTTTCTATGAATAGAATGTCAGCTTCCAATACTGGCGATTATAGTATAGCGGTTGGATACAAAACAAGTGCAACTGCTACATGTTCTCACGCAGAGGGAAATCAAACTTATGCAAGTGGTGTTTGTGCTCATGCCGAGGGTTATGAGACTGGAGCAGATGGAGAATGCTCTCACGCAGAAGGTCACAATACCATTGCTCAAGGGAGCTATTCTCACGCAGAGGGTGAAAATACTACTGCATATGGAAAGTATTCTCATGCAGAGGGTAGTTCGTATAATCAAGCATACGACCTTATAACAGATTTGGATGGTGCAACCAATGATGAAATTATTCAAACATGGAGCACATATACTGATGATGCTCAGGAGAGTTTTACTCTTGCAAAAGGAGAAGGTTCACACGCAGAAGGCTATTCTACTCTTGCTCTTGGCTTTTCTTCACATGCCGAAGGCGAAGTAACTATTGCAAAAGGACAAGGTTCACACGCAGAAGGCATTATCAGTGAGGCAAATGGTAGTTTTTCACATGCCGAAGGCTGTGGTACCATTGCAAATGGAATGTATTCTCACGCAGAGGGTTGTCATACTACTGCAAGTGGTACTGGCTCTCATGCCGAGGGGAATGAGACTACTGCTCTTGATTATCAACATGTCCAAGGACATTATAATAATACGAGTACTGCAGCAGCGGGTATTGAATCTGGCACTAGCACCGACACCAAATGTACCGCTTTTGTAATTGGCAATGGTACATCGAGTTCAGCGTCTAATGCTTTCCGTGTGACTTATGGTGGTAAACCATATGCAAAATCAACTTTGACCACTACTGGTGCTGACTATGCAGAATTTTTTGAATGGAAAGATTTAAATCCAGATAATGAAGATAGACGTGGTTATTTTGTAACTCTTGACGAAGATAAAATTAAAATTGCTGAACCAAATGATTATATTCTTGGTATTATCAGTGGTCAACCATCTGTTGTAGGTAATGGCGATGAAGATTGGATGGGTAGATATGTCTTTGATGAATTTGGTGCCTTTGTTTATGAAGACTTTGAATACGAGACAGAAGTTCCTGAAGAAATTCAAGAAGAAGTTACAAACGAAGAAACTGGCGAAACTACACTTGTTACCAAAACAGTAACAAAAACTGTTAAAAAGACAGGTACAAAATATAAAGAAAATCCAGATTACGACCCAACAATCTCATATATTCATAGAGAAGATAGACCTGAATGGGATTGTGTTGGTATGTTGGGTGTATTATCTGTAAGAGATGACGGAACTTGCAAAGTAAATGGTTATTGCAAGGTAGCCGAAGGTGGTATAGCAACCACATCTGAAACAGGCTATCGAGTAATAAAAAGAGTAAGTGATAATGTTGTGAAGGTTATCTTTAGATAACCTTCCTTTTTAAGAAAGAACGAGGTAAGAAATATGTATTTTTATGCTGTAATAGAATTAGAAACTGGTATTTGTTTTGATGTAATGGAAGTGGAAGAACCAATAACTGATGACCCTTCCTGTATTGAAATTGATTCAAATGATAAAAGTTATATGTTCCGTAAGAAATATGTAAATGGTGCATGGGTTAATACAACTCCTGCCGAAGCACAACAGTTTGAGGGTGCTCACATTGGTATTCATGGCGAATGGCTTGATGATGTGATTAATTCAAAAGCAGATGTTAACCATATTCATGACGGTTATGCAACAGCAGACCATTCTCACACTGGTTATGCTTCTTCTGCTGACCTACAAACATTAGAAGATATTGTTGATACAAAAGCAGATGCTACACATACTCACTCTGAATACTCAAGTGTAAATCATAGTCATGATGGTTATGCTACTCAGACTGCTCTTGATACTCTTGAGACTAAAGTTGATGGAAAAGCAAATGCTTCTCATACACATGACGATAGATATTATACAGAGACCGAAGTTAATAACAAACTTGCTGGTAAGTCTGATACTACTCATGCTCATACAGGTGTATACGATGTAAATGGTGCAGCTGCAAGTGCTTTAACATCTGCCAATGCTTATACAGATACTGAAATCGAAACATTAAGTGGCACAGTTTCTACAAAGGCTAATGTTGCTGATTTAAATGCTCACAAAAACGATACAGAAGTTCATATTACAGATGCTGAAAGAGATATTTGGAATGCAAAATCAGATTTCTCAGGCAGTTACAATGATTTAACTAATAAACCTACAATCCCTTCTATTAACGGATTAGCTACAGAAGATTATGTAGACGAAAAGGTTGGTGCAGTCACAGTAGAATCAATTGGTGCTTTACCTAATACCACAGTAATTCCAACAGTTCCTACTAATGTTTCTGCTTTTACTAACGATGTAGGTTATCTCACAGAACATCAAAGCCTTGACGGATTAGCTACTGAAACTTATGTTAACACACAGATTGATGCAATTGAAATTCCCAATGCTCTTTCTGATTTGACTACGGATTCTACTCATAGACTTGTAACCGATGCAGAAAAGGCTACTTGGAATGCTAAGTCTAATTTTAGTGGTAATTATAATGATTTAACTAATAAACCATCTATTCCTTCAATTGCTGGTCTTGCTACCGAAACCTATGTTGATGAAGTAGTAAGTGTTAAGGCTAATTCTTCACATACTCATACAATTGGTAATGTAAGTGGTCTTCAGGGTGCTTTGGATGCCAAGTCTGATTCTACTCACAATCACAACTCTGCTTACGATGTATTAGGTGCTGCAAATAGTGCTCTTACTTCTGCTCAGACTTATACAGATAATGCAATAGACACATTAAATGAAACAGTGGTAACAAAAGCCAACGCATCTGATTTAACTTCTCACACTGGTAAAACTACTGTTCATGTTAATTCAACTGAAAGAAATAATTGGAATATTGCGAAAACACACGCTGATTCTGCTCATGCTCCTGTTAATGCTGAACCTAACCAAAATGCCTTTAGTAATGTAGTAGTTGGTGGTACAACAATTTCTGCTGACACAAAGACAGATACTCTTACTTTTGTGGCTGGTAATAATGTAACGATTACACCAGATTCTACAGGGGACAGTATTACTATTTCTTCTGCAAATACAGTCTACACACATCCAACTACTGCTGGAAATAAACATATTCCTGCTGGTGGTTCAAGTGGTCAGATTCTTCGTTGGTCTGCTGATGGTACTGCTGTTTGGGGCAATGATAATAATACAACATATTCAAATGCAACACAGACTACTTCTGGTCTTATGAGCAATACAGATAAAACTAAATTAGATGGCGTTGCTGAAGGTGCGAATAATTATACTCTCCCTTCTGCTGGCGCAAATTTAGGCGGTGTAAAATCAGGTGGCGATGTTACTATCTCAAGTGGTATTATCACAGTTAATGACGATTCTCATAACCATGTAATCTCTAATGTTGATGGTTTGCAGAGTGCGTTAGATTCAAAAGCAGCAAGTGAACACAATCACGATGGTGTTTATTATACTGAAACTGAAATTGATACTCTTCTTGAGGGCAAGGCTAATTCAAGTCATACTCATACCATTTCTAATATTACAAATCTTCAGAGCACATTAGACGGCAAGGCTAATGCATCTCATGGAACCCATGTTTCTTATTCAACAACTACACCTGTAATGGATGGAACTGCAAGTGTTGGTACAGCTTCTACTGTTGCTCGTTCTGACCATAAGCATCCTACTGATACTTCTCGTGCAGCACAGACAAGTTTGGATTCTCATACTTCAAACAAGTCAAATCCTCATGGTGTTACTCTTGCACAACTTGGAGTGACTGCTACGGCTGCCGAACTTAATAAAATGGATGGTGTCACAGCTACTACAGCAGAGTTAAATATTCTTGATGGTGTTACTGCAACCACAGATGAATTGAACTATGTTGATGGTGTAACCTCTAACATTCAGACACAGCTTAATGCAAAAGCCAGCAGTTCTCATACTCATGGCACTGCTACTACAAGCACTGCTGGTTTAATGAGTGCGAGCGACAAATCAAAGTTGGATGGAATTGCAAGTGGGGCTAATGCTTATACATTGCCTACTGCTTCTTCTACTTTGGGTGGTGTTAAAACAACATCTACAGTTACATCAAATAGTGGTTATACAGCTTGTCCTATTATTGGTGGTGTGCCTTATTACAAAGATACAAATACTACTTATAATTTAGGTAGTTTTGGTGTAACAGCTACTGCTGGTGAATTGAACACTTTAGACGGAATTACAGCGACAACTGCCGAACTCAACTTCTGTGATGGCGTTACATCAAATATTCAAACTCAGTTGAATGGTAAGGCTGCAAGTTCTCATGGTACTCATGTTAGTTATGACACAAATGCTCCAAAAGCAAATGGCACTGCTTCCGCTGGTTCGGCTTCTACTGTTTCAAGAAGCGACCATGTTCACCCATTACAAACTACGGTAAGTGGTAATGCAGGTACGGCTACAAAACTTGCAACTGCAAGAACAATTTCTCTTACAGGTGATGTAAGTGGCTCTACTTCATTTGACGGTAGTGGTAATGTATCAATCACTGCGACTGTTGCTGATGATTCACATAATCACACCATTGCCAATGTTGATAATTTACAGACAACACTTGATGGTAAGGCTTCAAGTAGTCATACTCACACTGCTGAAGCCCTTATTGCGATGGCGGAAGTGTTGTTTGGAACAAATTATCAAGGTGGAGTAGAATATTCTTATGGCTCTGGTTCTGGTAAGAATGTATTAACCGAAATTTCTAATATGCCACAAGGTTTCCATACTGTTTATGCGATTGCAGGAACAACTGGAAACCCAGAAACTGCCGAAAGTTATAGATATTTTATTCATAAGACTTCTACTACAATTGGCTGGATTTGGGCTTTCGGTGCTGATGGTTCAATTTATTCTAACTATTTAGCAGGTGCTAACACATATAAGGGTTGGAAAACAATTCATGATGCAAAGCGTAAACCTCTTTGGACTGGTTCATACTATATGACCGCAGGACATACTGCGACACCTTCAAAGAAACTTTCAGAATGCGAACACGGTTGGATGTTACTTTGGAGTGACTATGACCCCGATACAAGTACAGTAAATAACACCGACTTCTGTACAACAATGATACCAAATCGAAATTGGGCAGGTGGCACTTGGAATGGAGCCGCTTATTATTGTGATGTTCCAAGATATACCGCTGGTACTGCAACAGATAGTGAAAGCCGAGTTATCAAAGTGCTTAATGTATATGATAATAAACTTGTCGGAACTGCAAATAATAATGCAGCTCCACGAAACGATGTTATTTTAAGAGCTGTTTATGAATTCTAATAATTAAGGTTATAAAATATGAGTTTTAAGTGGTGGTACTTATGTGCCACCACTGTTTTTATGTTTACAGAAAGGAGTGATTGATAATGGCATGGAATCCGTTTGGTGTTGCACTTGAACTTACGGCAACAGGTAGTAATGTAACTAGAATATCTGCTACTCAATACACAGTCAAAATTAATGCCGCTTGGGAAACTTATTATTCTGGTGCCAAAACAAATTATGGTATGAAAGTAACATCTGGTGGTGGAACAGTATATATACCGAAATTTTCTGGTAACAATGTATCTTCTGGCAGTGGTTCGTTTATAGGGACATATTCAATAAGCGGAAATGGTTCTCAAACAAAAACTATTTCTGTAGTATTCGAAAATTATAACGACTTAGGAGATTCTAAGACGACCACAGTAACTTTTAATGTAACTGTTCCCGCTTGGACTTCTTATACTGTTTCATATAATGCTAATGGTGGTTCTGGCGCTCCTTCCCAGCAAACTAAATGGAAAGACCAAACATTAACATTATCATCCACAAAACCTGCTCGAACTGGCTATACATTTAAGGGTTGGGCTTTATCTAAATCAGATGCCGATAATGGTACTTGGTATTATCAGGCTGGTGGCTCTTGTGGAAAAAATGAAAATCTAACACTATATGCTACTTGGGAAGAACACAAATTAACTGTAAATTATTATAGTAATTATGCCACATATGCTGCCTTTAAAGGCGAAGAAATTAATGTGAGTTCAAGTACAAGTATATTGGTACACAGTCAAGATTTTTATTATGACAATGCATACTCAGGTGGCTTAGCCAATGTTCAAAATGTAGATTATATATATCTGTCGAGAACTGGTTATGCACCAACTGGATATTGGGGCACTTCTTCTACTGGTGGAACATTGGTAAATCATAATGCTTCTTTTTCAACGGGGCAGGCTCTTGCTCAAGCATTGGGAAAATCTTTAACAAGTGGCAACGCTTCTGTAAATGTATATGCTCAATGGCAAGAAAATTCTTACACTCTTAGTTATGATTCTAATGGTGGATTTGGAGATATGAGTCCTCAGACTGTAGAATGGGGAGCTATATTTAATCTTTCAAACAACACATTTAAACGAGAAGGGTATAAATTTGTTGGTTGGAATGCTTATAGAAACGACGATGATACTTGGTATGTAAATGGACAAGGTTGGACAACAGAAGAAGAAATTCTTGCTAATGGATATGAGAAAAAACTATATAAAAATCAAGATGAATTAAAATTTGATACATCATGGATTAAGGATAACGAAGAAGCAAGATTGTATACAATGTATGCAATTTGGGAGATATCAGGTGTCGTTTACATAGATAACGGTACAACATTGGAACCATATCTTGTATATATAGATAATGGTTCTAAGTGGGAGCCATATCTTGCCTATATAGATAATGGTACAGATTGGGATATAGTTTCATAGAGAAAGGGTGATTGACATGGCAGAAACAAAAAACAAGATTATAACCGTTGAATCTTTAAAAGCTTTACATGATTACAATGCAGGTGCATATGTAAAACAAACAGATACTATTTCTATTAATAATGGTGGCACAGGTGCTACAGATGCTGCAACTGCAAGAACCAATTTGGGTATTACACTTGCTAATATTGGAGCAGAACCATCGTTCACCACCCTACCAATATCGAAGGGTGGTACAAATGCATCTAATGGTGCAACAGGATTAGCAAATCTTTTTGCTGCGGGTGCTACAGTTCTTTCTTCTCACCAATACGGTGATACTCTCCCTGATGCTGGAACTGTTGGTAGAATATTTTTTAAGAAAATAAGTGAATAATCATATATATTACAGTGTATAATAATACATAAAATTAAGGATAGTCTTTTTAGACTATCCTTTTTTTTTACGATTTTTTATGTATGATTTCTACTACATCGTATATTTCACAATCAAGAAATTGACAGATATTGTCTATGGTTTTTAATGACACATATTCGCCTTTAGACATTTTGGCAAGTGTTGCGGTGTTAAATCCAACTGCTTTTCGTAATTGAGTTTTGGTCATATTTCTTTCTAACAATAATTTAAATAAGGGCTTGTAACTAATAATATAAAATACCTCCCTTCTCTTCTCCCCTGCCTCTCTCCTATCGCATTTTAAATATGATTATATCATAGTTTAAGTTGTTTGATAATATGTTTATAATACGATATAATATATTCAAGAAGTGGAACATTTTATTTGCAGAAAAGAAGCAAATAGAAATATTCTATGACACCTCTCTCTTAACCCTTTTAATTTTAAATGATTTGAGTTTGACATTATTCTTTTCTGCAATTAAAGTTCCTAAAACTTCGAAAAATTTTTCAATATTCATAGCAACACACCTTTTCATTTGTTATACTATACTCATTATATGGTATAACCTTATTAGTTACTACAAGAAATAATTAACAAAGGAATGATGTTTATGACTACTTTTGACAGAGAGAAGAGAATTAAAGGGGCGTATGACACAAATAAGGTAATAAGAACAGCTGCCTATATTCGTGTATCGAGCGATGAACAGGTTAAACATGGCTTTTCGATTGAAGCACAGAAAGAGGGATTGCAAAAATATGCCGAAGAACATGGTTATAGAATTGTAGAATGGTATATTGACGAAGGTAAATCTGCTCGTGGTAAGACAACAAAAAGGAGAGAATATTTGAGACTTATTGAAGATGCTAAACATGGAAAATTTGAAATGATTATTTTCAAATGTTTAGACAGATGGTTTAGGAATATTAGTGAGTATTATAAGGCTCAATCTGTTTTAGACGAAAAGGGAATTAACTGGGAATGTGCTGAAGAGGATTTTGATACAACGAGTAGGGACGGTAGATGGAAATTGCACATCTATTTAATGTTGGCTCAAGACGAGTCAGACAAAACAAGTGAGCGTATCAATTATGTGTTCGAGCATAAAATCAAAAACAAAGAGGCAATTACTGGCTCTCAACCTTATGGATTTAAAGTGAAAGAAATTGATGGGTATAAACGAGTTGTCAAAGACGAAAGCGTTTCTCAGATTGTAGATGATGTTTTTGACAATTTTGAATTGTTTAATTCTAAAAGGGCGACTCTTTATTTCATACAAGATAAATATGATATAAAAGCAGAGTATAAGTTAATAGGCAATATTCTAACCAATCCTTATTATTATGGACATTATCGTGGTGTTGATGATTATATATGGGGAGAAAACTATATTACAAAAGAGCGTTTTGATAAAATTCAACAGATGTTAAAAAAGAATGTTAAAGCTCGTAAAGTCAAAAAGAATAGAGATTATATTTTTAGTGGTTTGTTAGTATGTAGTCAATGTGGTTGTAAATTAGCATCTCATCACAATGTACAATCATTGGCAGATGGTAGCACAAAGACTTATTTGTTTTACAGATGTAATAGGGCTGCCTTGAATTATCAATGTGAAGCTACTGGAACATTTAGCGAAATTAAATTAGAACAACGATTAATAGAATCAATAGAAGACGAAATTGAAGATTATATTTGTGAATATGAGTTGGATATTAAAAAAGAAAAGAAACCTAAAATTGACACTAAAAGCATACAAGAAGAAATACAACGATTAAATATTTCTTGGAGAAAAGGTCGTATGGAAGAAGCAGAGTATGATTATGAGTTTGAACGATTGCATAATAAGCTAGAAAAGGCTCAAGAAGAACTTCCTAAAAAACATGATTTAACACCATTGCATGATTTTTTAAATAGTAGTTGGAAAGATATTTATGATACGCTAACCTCTGTTGAAAAGAGGGCGTTGTGGCGGTCAGTAATTGAAGAAATAGAGGTTGATTTAAAAAAGAAAGAATTTAAGATTAAGTTTATATAAGACCCATTGAAAAATGGGTTTAAAATTTACCCTTATGTTGTTTAAGTATACCACACCAGTAGGTGTAGGTAAGAAAGGACACATAAAATAACAAAGGAAAACAACCTTAAATACTGGTATAATAGCGTTTGGGGAGTGATATTATGAAAAGTGATAAAGAGTTGTTTAAGCTTGCCAGAGATTATATAATGCTTTTTGATTTATATGAAAAGGCTAGAGTAGATGAAGAAGAGTTCGAAGAACACATGAATGAGATAAGAAATACTGTTTTAGAAAAAGGATATAGCGTTGATAAATTTGTTGAATATCAAACAATATATAAAGAGATGACTATTGGAGAATATTTTGAGTTTATAAAAACACTTGATTAAATTTAAATAGGAGTGAGACATCATGACCGACATAAACAAACCTATACATTATATTCGTAAAAACAGAAAAGACGAAGCAATGATTTATCTAAAAGATAACGACCAAAGGGCAGCACAAAAAATGTTTTGTTATATGTATGCTACAGAGCATAATGTTGATATATTAGGTGAGACAACAAATATTGAAGAAGTTAAAAATTGTAATGTAATGTTGATTGCTTCTGCTTCTATGTTGACTAGAGATGCCAATGAATATTATAAGATTGAAAAGAAATTAAAGAAAAAAGGAATTAGAATTGAAATTGCTACAAGTGGAGATAATGCTGATAGATATGTTGATATGATGTTAAAGTTGTCTCGAAAGGGAAGAATATAAGGTATTGATAAAATATTATTGTGATGGTATAATCTTTTAAGCACTCACAACACTATGTATATAAAGAAGCCCCTGTAAGATTTCTCCTACAGGGGTTCTTTTTTGCACTGGTGTACGAGCAGCAGTGATGCTAATTCTAATATTAGTATATGTATCATTTTAGTTTTTATACATATTGCCTTACTTGTTTTTTATGTTCTCATTGTTTGTTTTTGAAATTCTTTGACCTACTTGAAGTCCATAGTTATATGCTTCTTCTAAGTCGTCGGCATTGCTCGCTGTGATAAAAATTGTTGAGAGTATAAAGCCTATTACAATGCCAATAGCAATGCCGATGGATAATATTATCAGTTTCATATTTTTTACCTTATTTCTTTTAATCGTTATAAATTTCGTATTCCCAATCTTCATTTTCGTCATCATCGTCATCAATGTCTAAATCATAAAGGGTTTCGAAATAATATTCTTTGTCTTCCGTATTCATTGTAAACCTCTTAAAATTATCTTTTTAAGTTATACAGGTTCGTATGTTTTCTCAAAAATGTCTGGCTTACAAGGATAAAATTCGCCATTTACACCTTTGATAATCCAATCGCCTTTGCTTGCTGTCATTGTTCCTTCAAGAGTTTTAATTTCAATCTTTTCTCTTTCTTCTAATACACTTGGGAACGCCAATGGCTTATTACTCATAAATTGATAACAGTCAGCCCAATTCCATCCATCAAATATAATTGCTTCAATTTCTACTGGTTTCTTTCTAAATCTCATATCTTATATCCTTACCTTATAAAATTTAAGTTTTAAGTGTTTCGTTTATCTTCAAGCCATTTGTTATCAAAATAGTAGAATCCAAACACACTGCCACCAATAAGTAGAATCCACACCACCCAAAACAGAACCAATTGCCAACCAGATTTTAAATAGTCGATAGTCTCATTGATTGTTTGGTTGTTATAGAAATTAGTATTGTCAGGTATTGTTCCGTTTTTTAAATCAGCAAATATTGTTCCTGTATATTTTGTAGATACACCATAATATTCGAATTTTACTTTTACACGCTCTCCTGATTTCCAACTATAAACTTTGTCGCCTTTGATGGTTTTTATGTAATCAGAACTTGGCAAATTAAGTTTTGAATAAGGGAATTTAATGCCACAAAATTTAATTTCCTTGGAATGTTTTGATTCTTCTTTCTCTGTTTCCCATTCGTAATACTCTTCTATTCTCGTATATGTGTTTCCATCAGAGTCTGTTTCAGTTACAGTTCTTTCGTGTCTTTCATATCTCTTTTCGATTTTTTTAATATATATGTACTCATCTTTGATTTCTGGATATGTGACTGTATCAACCGCTTCCAAATCGCCATATATAAATGCATTTCCAATGTTGGTTTTCATACCATAAGAAAACAAGTCTGAATCATTTTCAATTTGCAATGCTGTATTATATTTTTGATATTCAAGCATTAGCTTATCGTTGATGTTGTCGTGAATAACAACTCCAATCAACAACATAATTGAAATGATTATTATGCTGACCAATACTTCTCTTTTTGTAATTTTAAAATCATCCATAGTACAAACCTTTTATTTAATTAAATAAATTAGTAGGAGCATCACTAGATACATCGAATGTTAACTTTTGATATTCTGTAACTTCATAACCCACAAAATTTAGAATCTGTTTGTTAGGGAATTTCTTTGTATATGAATTGTATTTTGCCACCCATTCATTGAAGTTGCTTCTAGTTTGTGCAATTTTATTTTCTGTTGTAGACAATTCGTTCATAAGTTCTTTATAGTTTGTATTGCTTTTTAATTCAGGATATTGTTCTGCAACTGCACTAATCATTGTTTGAATTTCTGTTGATGTTGCGTCTGAGTTTGTACCTCTTGCTTCGATAACAGCCATCAAAGTTTCATATTCATGTTTATCGTATTCTTTTACACAATCAACAAGATTTGGAATTAAATCTGCTCTACGTTTTTCCTGAATTTTAATTTCAGATTGCGCTGTGGTAATCTGTTCCTCATATGAGATTACTTTGTTTGGAATGCTATTTACAGCAAATACACCAAACAATGCTACTGCTAAAACAATGCCTATGATAATTAGTGTTAATTTAATGTTATTCTTCATATTTTTATTTCCTTTCAATCAATTAAAATCTCGTTTTCAATATACTTTATACCCCAAGCTTCGCATTTGGGACATATGTATATTTTTAGGCAATACTTTATGCCATTGTCTTTTTCGTCTATATACTTATGTTTAAAACTCCAATCGTGTTTACAGTCTTTGCAACGCAAACGATTATATTCAACGTAATCCAAAGTAAATTCTTCGAAGTTTTTCTGTTTCATATAACATTCTTACCTCTTAAAATCTCAGTTTTATAATGTTTATAAATATTGACAAAAATGCCACTTTGGTTTATAAATATAAACATTATCTTTATAATATTATTAGTTATTAGAAATACCCCAAGTGTTACAATGAACTTCTCTAGCCATTTCGTTGATTGGTTTATTATATCCAATGTTATCAATTACATAATCTACTTCGTCTTCAATACCATCAAACTGTCCAACATCTGATAAACTTCTTCTATAAGCTTCTTCTATGTTGTCACCACGTTGAAGAATTTTGATAAGTCTATCTCTACGAGGAACATTGATGTAAAATGAAGTTACAGTAATATCATTAATCTTTTTAACCTGTCTCAGTCCATGTGGTGTAAGAACGGCAACCTTGTCGTCTGCATAATCTTCTTTTGCTGTTCCGTAATGCCATCCATTGTATGTTGCTGTCTCAGCGAAAAACCCTTGCTCTTTTAATTCGAGAAATTGGGATTCACTAATAAAATGATAGTCTATTCCATCAATTTCATTTTTTCTAGGTTCTCTTGTTGTATATGATACGATTTTTGAATATTCATAATCATTAACCAAACATTTTTCAATACTTGATTTGCCACTGGCTGATTCACCTACTAAAACAATCATCTTACTTATTCCTTTCTTTTATAAACACAGAACTGATATTCAAGACCATCATCTGTTCTAAAAATATCTCCTATAATTTCTGCTTCCCAATTTTCATCCTCTTCAATCTTTGGGAAATATGTATCTACATTTTCAAATGGTTTGTGTATTCTTGTTAAATGAACGATTTTACAATATGGTAAAAGTTCTTTATAAATTTGACTTCCACCAATAATAAATACATCATATACTTCGCTTATTTCACAAATAGTTTCTTTTAAAAGGTCTAATGTTGTAAAAATAACACCATTTTTTAATTGAAACCCATCAACATTATTTGTTATTACAATATTTGTTCTATTTGGCAATGGTTTTGTTGGTAGCGAATCCCAAGTTTTTCTGCCCATTACAACAACATTATTAGTTGTAAGTCCTTTAAAGCGTCTTAAATCTGATGGAATTCGACACAACAATTCACCTTGATACCCAATGCCATAATTTTCATCGACTGCTACAATTGCTGAAATCATTTTATATCATCCTTACACAACCTTAAATTCCTAACTCTAATGTCAACTGTGGTTTTTTCGGCTCATAATTAACCATTGTAAAATCATCAATTGTCATTTCAAAAAAGTTTTTTGCGTTAGGATTAAGCAAAAGTTTCGGTGATGGCTTTTCGCCGCCAAAATATTCATCTCGTTCTGTTTCATAAAATCTATTCAATAACACATTTGCCTGTTCTGTGTGTCTGTCATAAATTTGTTCATTAGCAACGAAATGTGTAAATACACCAGCTTCATATCCACAGTGTCTTGCAATCATCATAAGTAATGCAGCATACTGAACCTCATTCATACAACCAGCACCTGAAGCTGTTAACATATCTCCACTTCTTTGAATGAGACACATATCAAGATATTCAGTACGAACACCATCAACTTCTGCATTTCTAACATTCCAAATTGTTAAGAATGCACAAGGAGCAAGTCCTTTCGTTTCTTTTAAATCAGTTTCCTGCCAAAGTGATACAATTTTTCTTCTGCCGTATGGGTCATTTTGAATATCCTTAATAAGATTGTTGATTAGGTCGTATCTCTTTACTGTGGCACCGTATCTCTGCCCAATTGTACCATCACCAATATCCCATGGATTCCACCACTTCACACCCATATCTTCCATTTCAGAAATAACATTTGTTGGTTTCTGATAGATAGTAAAAATCTCTCTAATGCCAGTTTTCCATGCAATTGGTCTAAGTGTTAAAATTGGAAACTCGCCCTCCGACAAATCATATTTTCTTACAACATGATTAATAGACAATGTGTGAGCAGGAGCGCCATCTTCATATTTAGGTCGTGGATTTACGTCTAAATATCCATTGTCTAAGATTTCCTTAATTGTTTCATTCATATAAATATCTGCTTTATTCATATATCTCTATACCTTTCTTTATTTTTTATATTTAGGGAACTTTGTGATATATTTTCTACCAAAAAGTTCCCTATCGTCATCGCCCTACAACTCTTCAGTACCTTTAACTACATCAAAATTCTTAACAAGACATTCTTCACATATTTCATAACCTTCATATTCATATAACCTAATGTCTTCTTCTCTACAAAAATCACATTTAAAATGAGGCACTCGATAATACGGACACGATTCAAAATTGCAGGGCAAACCACAATCTACACAATCATTTGTATAATATTTCATTCATTCTTATACCTCTTGTTTGTTTTTTGGTTGCTTGCTTTCTTGATATGACAACATTGCATTATTGAGAAATTCAACACCGTTATCTAAAACCTTTTGTTCATTTTTATAATCATCCCAAATATACATCGGCACAATCATCTTCACTCTTATTGGTCTTTTATCAGTTTTGGTTTGTTCATATAGTTGAACAAAATTTAACATTAACATTTCTTTGGGCGCTTGCATTGTCTGTCTGTTAATTAATGTATCTTCAAGATACACTTCAAAAGTAGCCTTATGTGTTTCAAACATATTTATACCTCATAACTTCTATTTCTTTTCTTATAATCTCTGTACCTACCATTTGACATTCTTTCTGCATCTTGTCTTCTTACTTCGTTTAAAAAACATTTCCAACTGCAAGTATATCCACCACGAATAAAATACTTTGTGTCGCCATTAACTTTAAATTCTTTGCTACAAACAGGACAGACAAGTTTTTCTGGTTTGTCTAGAGTTTTTGATATAGTTTTCTTTCTCATAGTTACATAATTCCTTGCAATATCTGTGTAATATGGTCAGCAATTTCTATGGCACCAATAACACCAAACCCAATGCCATTAAAAATAGCCCAAGCACCTGCAGCTATTACCGCAATAATATCCATAAACATAGCCTTATACTCCTCTCTGTAATATTATATCTATATTATATAACCTTAACGGTTATTGGCGTATACAATAGATGCAAGGCATTTCCTCCTTGCCCAGAGAGCTTTTCATCTCTTATATATTGGTCAGCAATACATAGCCTTTTAATAAGAGGAACATTTTATGATTGTCCTATTGGACATGGCTGGGGTGGCAGGATTCGAACCTACGAATGCAGCAGTCAAAGTGCTGTGTCTTACCGCTTGACGACACCCCAATGTTCAAATAGTTTGTGTCGTATACTTCATATATTCGGAGTGACTAAGTCCGAATATATGAGATACTGGGTTCAACCTAAAATTAGGAATGCGGAGCATTAGTCACTAAGAGCACATCCCGTATAAAAATAGGATTTTAGTTTTTGTTCAGAAGACCAACAAGTTTGCTTACAACCGTGGGTAGAGGCATGTTGGTATGGCTGCGGTTGCTGGATTTGAACCAACGAATGACGGAGTCAAAGTCCGTTGCCTTTCCACTTGGCTAAACCGCAATATATGTGACAGCTAAAAAATTAACTGTCACCGTTATTAACTTAATACGCTTCGAGCTTCTGAAGGTTGCGAATCTTTCGTTTTAACTTACGAATAATATTGCCGTTATCACGACCAGCTCGACCTTCCATTAAAGCAATTCGATTTTGATAATATGTAATATTACGAATCATATTCATTCTCCTTTATTATATAACATTATTAGTTATTGATTTAATTTCGTTTTGGTTTTTCTGACTGAATATAGTCTATCACACTTGGAATATATTGTCAATAGTTTTTTTAAAATATTTTAATTATTTTTTAAAATCATTCATTCAGACTATTAGACATAATTTCTTTTAGTGTTCTTGGTGTCCAGTTTAATAGAGCTGCACCAACATTGTATGCAACTGCTGGTGGACAATCTGTATATCCTTTAAGAGTTTTGTCTTTAAAGAAATTATTTACATAATTTAAACAATGCTTATAAACATCCCATTCGTCAGACATATGCACATGCCCATAAAGATGAACCCAACCTTTATGCTGTCCATTCCAAAATAAGATGGGATAGTGAGACAATACTAATTTATGACTTGCACCATTAAAATTATCTGTAATTTCTTTATAGTCACAGACCTCTGTAAAAAGTTGTCTTAAACGTATATCTTTTAAATTATCGTCATGGTTGCCAAGAACCAATATCTTTTTACCCTTTAATACAGAGATACATCTACAAAGATATTCATTGTCTTTATTACTCCCTATTCTGCCGATATCACCAAGTATATATACTGTATCTGAATTTGTCACAACACGATTCCAATTGTCTATAACTAATTGGTCATGTTTTAGGGTTCTTCCCTCATAATTGTTTTGACAACCAAAATGAATATCACTAATATAGTAGTTCATTTTTTACCTCTTAATTCACCACTTAAAATTCCAATTTTAAGTGGTGTTATTCAAACCTATCTTTTAGTTCTTTTCTGTTTCATCAATAATTGAACCAATCTTTTGAAGTATTTTTTCTGTATCGGATTCATTGATTGGCGGACTGTTTTGTATTAGTTCTTTAATTTTTGCATATGCTGAAACTTCACTTTGACTCTTTAGATATTCGTCAACACGGGAACTATCATATGGATTGCTTGAGTAAGTAGCAGCTCTTATCTTAAAATCAACATTGAGTTTCTTAAATAATTCTCTTAAAACTAATTCCAGCTCATCAATAAGTACTGAGTCGTACTTTTCATTAGCCAGATTCAATCCTTTAGTGCTTGCTGCATTTATGGGCATTGGAATTGATAAATTAAATTCTTTAGCTCTGCTTATTACTGCATCAACATGAGCATTGTTTGCACATAAAATAGGATAACCGAGTAAGTTACTTAAATGCACCATATAACTTGTTTTTCCTACACCACGTTCTATATCATAAACTTTCATAAATACAACCTCTTATTCTTTGTTCTTATTGTCGGTTGAACCAAAACCACCAGTGCGTTTTGCATTTGCCTCATCATCTACAGTAACGCCAAAAGGAACAAATATACCTTGACAGAATGCGTCGCCCTGACTGAGTTCAATCTGTTTTTTAAGCAAACTGTCATTGACAAGTTTGACCTGAATATGTCCTTCATTATTAGCACCATAATAATCAGCATCGATAATACCACAACTGTTTGCAAGATGAACACCATACTTAAAACCATGACCGCTTCTTGGATAAATTTTAAGTACCCAACCTTCGTCCATTTTACATCTAATTCCCGTAGGAATTGTTATGCTGGTATTCACAGGAATGTCGAGCATGGGCATTGGCAGAAAGAAATCATATCCTGCCGAACCGCTTGTACTTCTTTTTGGAAGTTTAATTGTGTCATAGATTTCTTTTAATGCCGTTGTAGGAAATCGGGAGTACATGTCTTTAAAATCACCAGACAGCATATCTTTCTTCCATTGTTCAAATGATACTTTTTCAAATTTTGAAATTCCAATTCTATTCATTTATTTTTCACCTTTTATAAATTTATTTGTTATTCGACTGTTAAAATGTACAAGCCACAATGACATTCACCAGATATCTTATTGTCAATTTGTTCTCTAAACTCTTTGCACATACATTTTGTATCTCGATTTTTTTGTAAGGCACAAGGACAATGCCCATCGTTCTCTTTTATTTTTTCACGAATTTCTTTTACCAAGTCCTTGTTTGGGTTTGTTACTATCTTAATCATTAACTATTCTCCTTGCATATTGATTATCGGACACCAATTTGACACCAAGTACTTCATCATAATGTGGCTGCTGATTGGGAATAAATCTACCAAATTTAACAATAATATTTGGAAACAAAGTTAGCCAATCTACTGCGTAACTAATTTCCTCTTCTTTAAATCCCGTATAAATAACTATGTCGTCTTCAGTTTTTTGTCTCAGTTCGATAATTAAATCTTGTAGGTCTTTCCACGAATTAAAAGGTTCTAGTCCTCCACATACTATTGCTTTTGTAATTGGGTTGCTTAAGTATCTATTAACTAGTTTATCAACCTTAATTTCAATATTGGGCGCTTCAGCGAGTGCGCTGTTTTGACACACTCGCATACCACAATCCTTTTCGCACTTCCACGAGCAACTAGGAAAGCCTATAAACATAGACGGTTTTTTATAATTTGTAAAATCTTCGTCAACCAATTGTTTAACAATCATTTAATCACCCATAATCGAAGTTTCTCCATACATTACGCCAGTATCATACCATTGTCTTGCCGAAAATTCTTTAACTCTTTCCTTGCTATATGATTTAGATGGAGTTAAAAATCCTACCACTCGTTGATATGTATCGGTCTTCTCTCCTCCACACTCTGGACAAATATCTGTGCCTACAAAACCATGATGATTATTGCATACATTGATTTTTGTATTGTAACAGAAATAAATAACACCTTGACTTGCAATATAGTTAAGCATATCCCAAGCCATATCTGTATTAGGGAAATTATTGTCAATATTAATGTGAGCAATAGCGCCACCAGAACACTTGTTATCAAGTATTGCACTTGTACGAATTTTTTCATTTATAGTACATTTTTCAGTCAGAGGTATCCACTGATTACTATAAATAAAATCATCATTCTTACCAAACATTACATTATCTTTTGCACATAAATTTACTGCTGCTCGTTCTGCTGGTACACTTTCAATATTAAAAGAGTATTTGTCGGTAAAATTATCTTTGATATCATTTAATACATTAAAGATTTTTTCGGAAAATTCAATTCCTTTATCCGTATAATATTTATTGCCAAATTCATCGGTTGTAATGTAGCCAAATTTATCCATAACCTCATACAAACCTAAAATGCCAATGGTACAATATTGTTTACTCATTTCAATACCGCCGTCACAATAGTTAGGAAGCAAGCCTTTTTCGGTATTTCTCTGAATGATATGTCTAATTCTGTCGAGCACTTTGCAACATAAAGTCGTTCTCTTTTTAAGAATGTTAAGATATTTCTTTTCACTAAGTTCTTCTTCAATTTCGTAGAAAATATGAACAAGATTAATAGTATTTACCTTAACAGAACCAATGCTTAATGCTGTACCGCCAATAGAATTAATAAAACCTTCAAGCTTTGATGTATCTGAAAGAAGTCGGCAGCAATTAGACAATGTTGTCACGTCACCGCTTACAAAGAAATTGCTATCATTCCATTTACAATTGTGGTCTGAACACCATCTTGCAAACTCTTCGTCAACAAACTTGCCATCTTTATACAAAAGAGAATAAGTTAAAACAGGGAAAGTAAACATATTCTCTTCTCTGATTTCAGAGACGACTTCCATAAATACCTTTTGATGTTCAATAAATTCATCTACGTAATCAATAGCAAAAGTGCCATCAGGAAATTCAAGACCGCCAAAAAGAGCTTCATAATATTCTCTGTCAAAAATAGAAATATTAACAAATGCCGATTGGTCAACCCTCATAAAAGGCTGATTTAATCTGTAAATTAACTTTTGGAATGACTGTCTAATATAGTAATCTGGGTTATTAATAATATAACCAGATTCACAATCTTTCTTCCAAAAATAATATGTCCAAACAAGGATGTTAGGAATACCTACAGCACCACTACTACGGTTACTCATAAAACTAATAAACTCTATTACATCGTCAATGAATGTTGTAAGATGTTTTGGGGGCTGTGAATTGTAATTGTTTAAAAAGAACAAACCCTCTTTTGCAAGTCTACTAAGGTCATAAGCATAACAGTATGGCACATAAGTAGTTGACGGAAAATCATGAAGATAAAAACCACCTGTATATTCTGTTTCTAACCATTCTTTTGCCGTTTTCAAACCATATTTCTTTTTAATTTCATAAAAGATTTTGTTGGCTGCAATTGCCTTATCAATAGACTTGCCCTTTTCATTTCGGAAAGACGCAATATCCTTATTTGATGCATTCGCATTTGCATCAATGGTGACGTCGGCAACATTCTTGTCTACAAATGCATCTATAAAGTCGGAGAAGTTCATCTGAGAGTCGTGTATACCATTTAAAATCTCAAAGTCTTCGCCATATTTCTCTTTTAACGAGTTCAATGTTCTCTCAAAGTCTTTATTAAATTTAAGTTCAACATTCATTTTTATTGCTCCTTAACCCACTCAACTGCTTCTTTAAAATTATAAATAACGCCTTCAACCTCTAATACTGGTGCAGCCTTAAGCCCTTTTTGAATCATTAATTCAACGTCGTTGTTTTCTATAAAATCAATGTTTTTCTGTTTTAACTTTAATTCGAGCACTTTGCACTTTGGACAATGCGTTGTGTGTAAAATAATGTTCATAATATTTCTCCTTTATATAATTTTATTAGTTTAACAATGTTAATAATTCTTCTTCATTTATAATTTTAACACCTAGTTCTTTTGCCTTCTTATTTTTGCCACTAGTAGAATTAACATCGTTATTAACCAAATAAGACGTTTTGGCAGAAACCGAACCACTTACTTTTCCACCAAGTCGCTCAATCTTTTCTTTTGCTTCGTCTCTGTTAGCAAAATGTTCAAGTGAACCTGTAATTACAAATACTTTTCCTGCTAAATTATTTGAACTAATGATTTCTTCCACTGGTTCAATTTTCAATTCTTTTGCAAGCTCTCTTATTTCGTCTTTATGAACTTGAATAAATTTATTAATTTTTAAAGCTGTTTGAGAACCAATTCCGTCGAGTTCTGCCCAATCAAAATCAGGTGCTCTTACAATAAAATCTTTAAAACCTTCAAAACGCAATGCAATTGTTTTTGCTGTATTGCGACCTACATCTGGAATGCTTAAAGCATAAATAAATCTATCGAGCGTAGTATTTTTTGATTTTTCAATAGAATGAAGTAGATTTTGTACTGACTTTTCACCATATCCATTTGTATGTATCCATTCATGAACCCAAGGTGTATAATTCAAGTCGTATAAGTCTTTAAACGACTTGACCCAACCTTTATTAATCAAAAATTCTAAAGTAGCTTCGCTCATTCCGTCTATATTCATTGCATTTTTAGAAACGAAATGAGTTAACTTGCCGAGAAGTTTACCTTTGCAATTGTCGTTGACACACATAAGAACCGTAGAATCATTTTCTGTAACAAGTCTTACCTCGCCGCCACAAATAGGACAAGTGGATGGAATTATTATATAATCAGGTTCTTTGCCTAATGCCATTCTTTCATCGGCTGATACATTTCTTTTTACTTGAGGAATAATTTGATTGGCTTTATACACTTCAATTATATCCCCAATATGCAAATCTAACTTTGTCAAGATAGAAATATTATGAACTGATGCCCTTTCAACTGTAGTGCCATCAATTTCTACTGGTTCAAAAACTGCCGTAGGTGTAAGAACACCTGTCTTGCCCATAGTGTATTCAATGTCAAGTAACTTAGTTTTATGCTTATCGTCTTCTCTCTTATAAGCAATGCCATTTCTAAAATGATGACTTGTGGCACCAAGAGACTTGCCATATGCAATATCATTAAATTTAAATACAATACCGTCACAAGGGAGACCCTTTTCTTCAGCGTACTCAAATATATAATCAATATTGTTTTGAAGATTTTTAGGGTTTAATTTAACAGCAAACCAATGAGGCACAACATCAAATCCTAATTCTTCTGCTTCTTCTAAGTTGTTCTTAAGGCTGTTTTTACCACCTTTAATAATATCCCAACCAAGGAATCTCAATCTTCTCTTTGCTACAAGAGATGTGTCTAAAACAGAAAGTGTACCAGCGGCAAGATTACGAGAGTTTTTAAACTCACCATCTTTATTAATTTCAGAAAAGTCTTCATTTGTAATAATTGCCTCCCCATCAACAATATAAGTTCCTTCTTTGTTAATCTTAAAAGGAACATTCTTAAAATGTTTAATATGCTCTGTAACATCAGAACCTACATAGCCATCACCTCTGGTTTCAGCTTTTACAAGAACACCATTTTCATAAGTTAAAGATATAGTTAAGCCATCAAGTTTAATGCTTGCTACCAATTCCTTTTTATTGGCAAATTTCATAAGCTCATCAACAGTATGACATTTCTCTAAACTTAACATTGGATGCGAATGTTTTACTTCTTTTAATTCTGTAAGAACTCTTGCCCCAACTCTTTGGGTGGGTGAGTTTGCCAATACAAAACCTGTTTCCTCTTCTAATTGCTTGAGGTCTTTAAGTCTCATATCGAACTGTTCGTCACTCATAATAGGATTACCAGTGTTGTAATAAGCTTCGGACGCCTCATTGAGAATTGAGACCATGCCTTTCATAAAATCTAAATCAATCTGATTCATGTTTGTCTCCTTAAAACATTACTAAATTTTCACGAATTAAATATGATTCACACTGAGAAAAATCAGTGTTTACTTGTTTGCTACAATTTTCAATTTCTTTTTCTACACAAAAGTCAGTTTCTTTTTCGTAGTTTTCACAAGTGCAACATTTAAAATTGCACTTCTTTTTACATTTACCCATTTTATTCACCTTTCTTGTTATTTTATATAACCTTAATTGTTTAGAGGTTAAATAATCTTAATCTCTAAACTTTGTAGGTGTATTATATATTATTGTAAATCAACTGTCAATAGTGTTTTCAGAAGTTTTTAAAAGTTTTTGCATAAATGTGTGTCTGACAAGATTTGCTTTTTTCTTAACTGCTTGATTTACGCTTTGCAAACTTCCTAAATGATACAACTTTTCTTTCATACGAGTCAAACCAACATATAAAAGATTTGAATTCAACATAAAGATATGACTCTGGGGAGTGCATAAAATTACTTTTTTAAAGCCACCACCCTGACTTTTATGTATCGAAATACAATATCCTAGTTTAACCATATTCATATCATTTCTATAATACTTAACACGAATGCCATTGAAGTTGGCAATTATATAAGTGTTATAAATTTCTTCAACGATAGCGGTCTCTCCGTTGGCTACAAAAGCTGTTTCTGGTTCATCTTCAAACCAATCCATATCATTTTCATCTTTCGCCAACTCTGCATTATAATTGTTGACTGTCTGTAGAATTAAATCACCCTCATAATAAGTGGTGTCTCCTACTTTCATATTAACTTCGCTACCATAATTACGATTGGCGACCCTCTGTATCATATTATTTAAAACAACCGAACCACAATCACCAACATTCTTTGCCGTTAACACTTGAATATCTTCAATGCTGCTACCGTTGTCTAACAATTTTTTATACAAGGCTACCACATTTTTAGGTATTAACTCAGATGCTAAATCAATAAACATATAATCTTGATTATCGCCAAATGTCGTAGCTTTTGCTTTCATATCTTTTGTTAAATATTCTTTGCAACATCTTGTATCGGTTGCAACACGCATTAAACCACCACTTGAATATCTAAAAATTTTGTTTAATGTAACAGTAGGAATTATATTAGCCTCCATAAAATCATGCAGTAGATTACCACAAGATACACTTGGCAGCTGTGCGTTATCACCGATAATAAGTAGTTTTGTGTATTTAAAATCAATTGCATCAAGCAGCCTTTTAAATAACCAAATATCAACCATTGAAAATTCATCAACAATTACAATATCGCAAAAAAGTTTTTGCTCAGAGTTATATGTCCAATTATTAGGTGGAATATAGCCTAAGCCCCTATGGATAGTCGATGCGGGTTCATTCGTATTTTCATGCAAAACTTTCGCCGCTCTGCCAGTAGGACTTAAAAGTGTAAACGATTTATCGTTGTCTTTTAGCATTTTAATCAAACCTTGTGTAGATGCCGTCTTGCCACTGCCAGCAAAGCCATTTAAAATTGCAATATTATTTTTACATACAACCTCAAGAATTTGTAATTGTTCGTCTGATAATTCAAATTCACCAACTGCTCTATACTTTTGAATATCGTAATTCCACACATTGTTTGTATTGTGGATATTGGCAAGTATTGTATCTGCAATATACTTTTCGGTTTCATAAGTTTTACGAAGAGCTACGGTCATATCTTCTTTGTTGTAATAGATGTTATCATCTTTGATAACATCAACAAAGTGATTAGCACACATAGGAACAAGCTTTAAACATTGTTGTCTAAGGTTTGCAAGATTCATGTTTGTATGACCTTCGTTTTCATTCTCTTCTAATATATATAATATGCAAGATAAACATCTGTCAGGCGAAGTCTTTATATCATATTCAAAGTCTATTATATTTTCTTTTTGTAGTTGTAAGATAATACTATCTGCCGTTTTAAAACCAATTCTACTTATTCTGGTTAAAGTCGTATAAGGTTGAGACCTTAATTTTTCTTTGAGTTTATCAATTGAAGAATATTCATCATAAATCTTTTTAATAATACTCATTGACAAAACATTTTTAAATTCGATAACCAAGTCCATTAATGCAAAATTTGTGATAATCTTATCTTTGATAATTTCAAATGTCTTCTCACCGATACCCTTAAGTCTGGAAAGGTCGATATCGTCTAAATCGTTATCTTTTACCTTTTGGATAATATTCGGATAGTTTTCAACTAAAACCTTTGCTTGGTTTTCGGTCAAAATTTCAGAAAGAAAAAGATATGTGCCTTCAGCAGTAGTTGGCATATCACGCTTAATGTTAATCACTTTGTAACTTGTACCATACTTATTTACCTGTTCTTCGGCTGTAATTTCGTATTCAACTCCCAATGTTAAATCTGAAAGTTCTCCCACGATACCAACATTCCCATATTTATTTTGTTTAATATCGGGATAATCTTTTTTGCTCACATCAACAGCGTATATCTTATAATCTGGTGTGTTATAAGTACACTTAATGATTACCCCTTTAAATTTAAATTGTTTATTATCCATTCTTAATTACCTCATATTCAGTTACCAAAGGCTCTAATTCTTCGGTTTCAACCCAGTCTCCACCAATATTCTTTTTCTTATGTACATAGGTAAATCCTTTAATATCTAAAATAGAAAACTCTCCGAAGGGATTTTCACGATACAGTTTACCTTGTCTTATTCTACTCTTAATTTCTTCGCCTGTTTTAATGTTTCTTAGAGTAAAATGTGGTTTCGTAGGGTCTGAAAAGGTTTTAAAGTTAAGTACCACATAATAATAATCGGCAAAGTCTGGATTGACATATGTTGTATATTCAAGGAACTCCATTTCAAATTTAATTTGTTCAACAACTCCCATAGAGTCATTGGGCAATCTATTACATAATTCCTTAATTAAGCCCTGATTATCCAAGTCTCTGTATTGTGACTTTGTTTCCTTGCCAGCATATTTTGTCATTAAAAATTCAGAAACACCAAGTTCTTCTATTTTCTTTTTGGCAATAATTTTTGCACTTGCAAATTTATCATAAATCTCGATGACATTTAAAAGGTATTTATTATTGCCAAACTCACTAAAGAAATTAAGCCCTGTTAAAATATTTAATTGTCTTGAGTTTAGACTTGTTTTTTCTTTGATGTCTTTTAATAAATCTATAAAAGAGTTATATTTATTTTTAGACAATTCCAACAGTTCATTTGCTATTTGAGCATTACAATATTTAATACTACTAATACCCTTATATATCGCATTATTTTCTTTGTCTATGGTATAAAAACTGCCAGATTTACCGAATTTAATTGGTTTAAGTTCAATATTATGTTTTTTTGCATATTGCAATATTTCTAAACACTTATTCGAATCTTCTTCGTAGATATTCAAAGCAGTTGCAACCGTTTCTAACTTGTAATAACATCTTAACCAGCCAACAACATAGCCAAGAAAACTATAAGGTGTAGCATGATTTAATGAGAAAAGGTATGAGCTTGCGTCGATAATTACTTGAATAAAACTTTCGATAAGTTTATTCGACTCCTCTTCGTCAACGTCATATTTTTCTTTCATAGTTTTGATAAATCCCTCTTTTATTTTAGGTATAAATTTATCAGTACCAGTTTTCTTTGCAAAACCTCTTCGAACAATATCTGCTTCACCCATTGTATAACCACAAAAACTATGAAGAAATTCAATAATCTGCTCTTGATACACCAAATATCCCAATGTTGGAGCAAGGAATTTATTTAATGCTTCGTGTCCATTATCATGATATTTACCCGTAGACAATTCATCACGATAACTTGCACCAGCAGGTCTAATAGCACCGTTTGCCATTGACATCAAATCTATATATGAAAAGTTTTCATTCTCTTTTTTGATTTTTGCAATTGTTTCTTCACTAAGCAGTTGCTTAATATAGTCACCAGCATATGACGACTCAAACTGAAATATCATTGTGCAATCATCTCTAATTTCATCCCAAACTTTTTTATCATTAAATGAAATATTGTCTGGTGTAATTCTTGGAATGCCAGCTAAATCGCATGTTTCATTAATCAATCCTACACAATCAAGTCCAAGAACATCT